>MRWG01000677.1_pt1 | contig 31243 bp, 37 predicted proteins | sample 1013341 | NCBI WGS metagenome assembly MRWG01 (sample SAMN06117577, study PRJNA244670) | biofilm metagenome | biome: Water; feature: Cathode Biofilm; material: Biofilm; isolation source: microbial consortium enriched at the cathode of a solar microbial fuel cell | place: USA: District of Columbia ... | reverse complement strand
AGACCCAGCTGTGTCTATCGATAACCCGGCCACTCCATCGCATAAGGATCGGTTCCATCAAATCCGATGTGCGGAGCACATGCTTCGCCTTCTCCACCTTTTCGGCGTCCGGCTGGCGATAGGGCCACTCCGTGCACCGCAGCTGATCCGGGGAGTAATGCCGGGTCGGCGGTAGCGAAGCGTGTAGGGCCCGGAGGCTGGCTTCCTGGCGATCTTCGATCTCGTTGGGATAGGGGTTTTCGTCGTACCGGATTGTGATCATGTCATAACTCCTTTCTGGCACGCCATGGTGCCGGAGTTACTTGTTGAACATCACGGTCGATCTCGGTGCTTTCGTCCGACCGCACCTCAGGACATTGCTTATCTTGGAGAGCTCAGCAAGGGGTGGACTTCGAACTGGGGCTTCATGCGACCCACCGCGACCGTCGACCGGTTGACCGAGATTGCCTTGTTACGGGGTCCTCAAGGACCTGCACCGGCCTCAGGGACCCGCGGTGTTTGGGGTGAGTGTTCTTGGGGTCGTATTCGCCGCGGAAGCGCTCAAGACGGTTTCTACTGGACTACCGGCCCGAAGGAGAGCGACCACAGGGCGTCGTCTTAAGGTCGGAGGAGAAAATGGACGCCTGCACCCGCATACGCTGTTGCCGCGAGGCTATCCGCTGGAACCGCGCCGAACTGGTGATACTGCAGCATCAAGCGGTCGCCGAGTTGAATCAGTACGTTCAGGCTCTTCAGCGCGACCATCCGAACATGCTGCGGAAACTGGACGAAGGCGGCCCCGAGGCGGAAGAAATCAATCGCAAGATCGCAACGAAAGTGCGTGAGATGGCCGACCGGGCGGGAGCGCCGCCCGAGGCGCTTTTTGGGAACGAGCCGCTGGACGGCTAAATCTGTTGCGACAACGGACGCAGTCGAAAAGGGAACTATGCTTCCGTCCATGACCCTGGCTGTGTGAAATCCCTCTTGTGGTAGAATCCCGTGGTGACGATGAGCGGGGTCCTTCCATGAAGCGGTTTATTGAGGGCGTTTCCCGGGACCAGGCGAGTTTCCTGCCGGAATGCCTGGATGATTTCGTCGCGGAGGATAATCCGGTTCGGGTGGTCGACGTCTTCGTCGACGAACTCGATCTGCGCGAGCTGGGATTCGAGAGGGTCGGTCCCCGGTCGACGGGGCGGCCGTCCTAACATCCGTCGGTTCTGCTGAAGCTCTATATCTACGGCTACCTGAACCGGGTGCAGTCGAGCCGCCGGCTCGAGCGCGAGGCCGGACGCAATGTGGAGGTCATGTGGCTGACCGGCCGCCTGGTTCCGGACCATAAGACGATCGCGGACTTCCGCCGGGACAACGGCCCCGCCATTCGCAAGGTCTGCGCGCGCTTCGTAGAGCTCTGCCGCACGATCGGCCTGCTCGCCGGCGCGAGCGTCGCCATCGACGGCTCTAAGTTCAAGGCGGTGAACAACCGCGACCGCAATTACACGCGGGCGAAGATGCAGCGGCGCATGGCGCAGATCGAGGAGAGCGTTGCGCGCTATCTGCAGCAGTTGGACAGCGCCGACCGCCAGGAACCATCGGACGCGCTGTCGATGCGGGCCGACCGGCTCAGGGAGAAGCTCGCCAAGCTGAAGGCGGAGATGGCGCGCCTCGAGGCGCTCGAGATGGAGAGGCTGGCCTCCGACGATCAACAGATATCCCTTACCGATCCCGACGCTCGCTCTATGGCGACGTCCGGCCGAGGCTCAGGCGTCGTCGGGTACAATGTTCAGGCGGCCGTGGACTGCGAGCATCATCTGATCGTCGCGCACGAAGTCATCACGGTCGGCAACGATCGCGCTCAGCTCTCGCCAATGGCGCAGATGGCCAAGGCCGCGTTGCAGGTCGAGACGCTCGAGGCGGTGGCGGATCGCGGCTACTACGACAGTCAGGAGATTCTGATCTGCGAGACCGACGGCGTCGCGGTGACCCTGCCGAAGCCGATGACCTCAGGAGCTAAGGTGCATGGGCGCTTCACCAAGCTGGACTTCCGCTATGTCGCCGAGGACGACGTCTATGTATGCCCCGCAGGCGAGCGCCTGACCTATCGTTTCACACGCGAGGAGGCGGGCCTCCGCCTCCGTCGGTACTGGACCAACGCCTGCGGCGGCTGCGCTATCAAGAGCCAATGCACGACGAGCAGGCAACGCCGCGTCTCCCGATGGGAGCATGAGGCGGTTCTTGAGACCGTCCAGCGCCGCCTCGATGAGGATCCGCAGGCGATGCGTAGACGCCGGGAGACCGTCGAGCACCCCTTCGGCACGATCAAATCCCGGATGGGCGCGACGCACTTCCTGATGAAGCGGCTGGGAAACGTGCGCACCGAGATGGCGCTGCATGTGCTCGCCTACAATCTGACCCGCGTCATGAACATCCTGGGTCCCGGTCAGCTGATGCAGGCTATACGGGCGTAGCGCCCGCTTATAGGCCCGCAGGCCCGGACAAACGGCTCCTTTGCGCCATCCTAGACCGCTTCCAGATCACCTCTGAGGGCGAAGCAAGCCGTCAGTGACGCCCAGCGCTCAAAAGCGCCACGGTTCCAGGAAACGCCAACGTATTGAAGCGTTTTTACACGGCCAAGACCCAGTGCGGACTTCTTGATATCTGGAGGAGAAAATGGGCTCGCGTCAAAGGGCAATAATACCAACCGCCATCGAACGGGCTCAATGCACCATGGTCAGTTGCGACCGTCTCAGGCGAAGGCTTCGGTCACGCCGTCGCTGTGAATCAATTAGCCGGTGTACGGATCGTCCCCATCGCCAGTTTCCATGCCGGGCGAGCGAATTGGCATTCGAAACGCTGTCAAGCCGAGCGCGTCGAGCCACTTGCGGATCCGGGACCCCAAATCGGCCAACGGGACAGGGCCTGTGATAACATAACCGTCGAGGCGCGCGCGGTGGTAGGAAGAAGGGAGAGCCTGGGTCACCCCGCCCCCGTCATTCCGACAGGGTCACTATGGCAGACCCGGAACACCCAATCCCGGTTCCAGAAACGGTTCTCGCCTATGGGCCAAATTTGCTGAGGTGCGACCGTATAGCAGGACGCTCTGCAGTCAGCATTTGATCTCTATCAAGGCGCGCCCCGGCGGCTTGTCTATTGTCGGGTCATCAGGCAGCTTAGGTGATCATGAGCGACGCAATCACCCATTCCGGCCGCGGCCGGCCGACATGTCATTTCATCGCGCTGCTGGTGGCGATGTTGATGGCGTTTGGCGTTGCGGGCGGCGCGTTCGCTCATGCGGACGGATCGCTCCCAGTGGGCGACCAAGGCTACGCCGCGTCTTTTGACGACCATCATGACGACGGTGCGTCCGGGACAGGGCATTGCCATGCAAGCGCGAGTTGCGCCTTCATCGCGCTCGGCGTCGAGACGTCCGCCTTCGATTGGCGGGCCTCGTCGGCGGGGTTGCGCTTCGCCGACCTCCGCGCGTCCGGCCTGAGCGTCTCACCGGAGAACCCTCCTCCCATCCGTCGGTGACTTGCGACCCGTGATCCGTCGCGCCTGGGCTGCGCAAGCGCCCGCGTGATCGATCCAGCGGAGTCGCGCTCAATCGGCGCATGCGCCGATTGCCGGTTGCGTGCGTCCCTTGCGCATCGCCCCGTCATCGATCAAGCCCAGCCGGCGTGCACGCCGATCCTGCGGCTCATGGGAGCGTTTCATGTCCATGCTCATCTCGAAGACCGGCCTTGCGCTGGTCGCCTTCCTGTTGCTCGGCGGTTATCTGCTTTGGACCGAGCATCAGGAGCATCTCGCCGGTTTCGGCCGTTACTGGCCATTGCTGCTCATTCTCCTCTGTCCGCTGATGCACGTGTTCATGCACCGCCATGGGCATGGAGCGGATGGCGGCCACGCGTCGTCTAACGTCGACGCCGACGACAAGGCCCGAAGCCGGCCGGCGCCGAGGAACAGCGAGGCCCGTGATGGCTGAGGCGGCCCCGCAATACGGCCTTTGGGTGCTGGCGATCGTCAACGCCGCGATCTTCATCGGGTTCGCATTCACCTTCTTCAAGCCGCAGACCAAGCGTGACTGGCGCTCTTTCGGAGCGTTCAGCGCGTTTCTGGTTGCCCTCTTCACGGAGATGTACGGCTTTCCACTGACGATCTATCTGCTGTCAGGTTGGCTCCAGGACCGCTTTCCGGACGTTGCATGGTTCTCCCATGACGCCGGGCATCTGCTTGAGATGATGTTTGGTTGGGACGAAAACCCACATTTTGGTCCCTTTCACATCATCAGCTTCGTTCTGATTGGTGGCGGGTTCTTTCTGCTGGCGGCTGCTTGGCCCGTGCTTTTTCGCGCCCAACGGCAAGGCGACCTGGCGACCGAAGGGCCTTACCGGCACGTCCGCCATCCGCAGTATGCGGCATTTGGGCTGATCCTGACAGGCTTCCTGGTGCAGTGGCCGACGATCCTGACGCTGGCGATGTATCCGGTGCTGCTCTTCATGTATCGCCGTCTTGCGATCGCCGAGGAGCGGGACTCGGTGCGCGCCTTCGGCGACGTCTACCGAGCCTACGCAGCGCGAACGCCCCGCTTCATCCCTCACCTTCGCTCGATCACCGCCCCAAGAAAACCAGGAGGACATTCCCTATGAGCACCGGACACGGCGGTCACGCCGGACATATGCCGTCAAGCGGCCGGGGCATGGCGATCTCGGCCTGGCTGACGGGCGTCTACTTCGTCGTCGAGATGGGGATCGGTCTGTGGACCGGGTCGATCGCGGTCATCTCGGACGCCTTCCACACCTTTTCCGCCGTCGGCGGCGTGCTGGTCGCGATCGTCGCGGCGCGTCTCGCCCGACGGCCGGCTGATGAGGACAGAAGCTTCGGTTGGTATCGGGCCGAGCTCATCGGCGCGTTCGTGAACGGCGGCTTCCTGCTCGCCATGGCGTTGGTGGTCATCGTCATGGGCGTCATGCGCCTGATGGAGCCGATCGACCTTCCCACGACGCCGATGCTGCTCGCCGCGGCCGGCGGCCTCGTCACCGAAATCATCTCATTGGCCCTGATCTGGAAGCAGAGTAAGAGCGACCTCAATGTGAAGGGCGCGCTCTGGCACATCATCCAAACCTTTGTTGGCAGCTTGTTGATCATAGTGACGGCGGTCGTCATTGAGTTCACCGGCTTCCTGATGATCGACCCGCTGCTCGGCATGGCCTTCGGCTTCGTGCTGCTTTGGGCGAGCTGGGGGATCCTGCGAGACGCGGCGCACCTGCTGATGGAGGGAACGCCGTCAGACGTCCGTCTCCCCGACGTGATCGAGACGCTGGAGACAATCGACGGGGTCGAGAACGCCCATCATGTGCACGCCTGGGCCCTCACCAGTGGGCGCTACGTTTTCTCGGCCCATGTGCGCGCGGACGACGGAGCGGACGCTCAGCGCGTGCTGCGCGAAGCGCACGCGGCCCTCAAGAAGACCTACGGCTTCTTCTTCGTGACGCTTCAGGTCGAGATAGGCTGCCTGGACGAGAGCGGCGCCGAAGCGATTGATGTGACGCGACGCCGAGAAAACGAGGCGAACAGCTCATGAAGACCTTGCTGCTGCTCGCGCTAATTACGCTCTCGGAGGCCACAATCGGCGTCTTCGTCAAGCTGACGGACGGCGAAATCCCGATCCAGACGCTCAATTTCTACGCCGTGACGGTGGCCGCCGTCTTCCTGATGGCGACGATTCCGGCCGCGACAGGCTCGCGTCTGCGGTTCCCGAGTGGAAACGTCAAGGACACCGTCGTCATCGGCTTTCTGATTGCGCTCCAGATCAGCGTCTTCAACTACGCGATGACGCTCGTCCCGATCGCGAACGCGGTGATTTTCTGGAGCGTGGCGCCGTTCTTCACCTTCATCTTCTCGGCGCTCTTCCTTGGCGAAAAGGCGCGGCTCCAGCATGTTCTGATCTTCGCGGTGGCGATCGTCGGCATCGTGCTCGCGAAGCCGCTCCAGGGCGGCTACATGTTCGGGAATCTGGTCGCCCTGGCGGATGGGGCGATTTACGCCGCCATGGTCACCTACATGCGCCACGAAGGGAAGACGGAGACCGGGAACGACATCGCCTGGTCGATGGCCGCCGCCGCGCTCTTTCTGGCGCCTTTTCTCTTCATCGTCGGGCCCGGCGAGCCGTTCAAAATGATTGCCTATCCAGCGCTGGGGCTGGACCTGCCGATCGGCCTTTGGGCGGTGTGCCTCGGTCTCGTCTCGACCGGCTTCGCCTATTTCGGCATCTCGATTGTGCTCAAGAGCTTGAGCGCAAACGTCTACGCGCTCGTCGACATCATCGTCTCTCCCGTTGTCGCGTCGACCCTTGGCTTCCTGATTTTCGGGGAGGTGCCGGCTGTGGGGATGATCTATGGCGGGGCTCTGCTGCTCGGGGCCGGCTTCTGGCTGACCCGGACGATGTCCTCCGGCGACGGGCGGGCGGCGGTCCATCCTTGCCAGTGCAGGGCGGCTTGATGTGGGTGCTTGACCTTCCGGTGACTGGAATCCCCATCTGATTGATGCATGAGCCTCTAGGAGGAGCAAGAAGCCGATGAGCCATCAGGAACATGATCATTCACAGGCGGACGAGTCGGCCTCGAAAGGATGCTGCCATCACCATGGTGATTCCCATGCGCCGGCAAAGAAGCCCGCGCAGGGGCATGGCGCCTCGGAAGGCGCCTACATCTGCCCGATGTGCCCCGGCGTATCGAGCGACAAGCCCGACACTTGCCCGAAATGCGGCATGGCGCTGGAGCCGGCCCAGCCGGCGTCGCGCACCAGCACCAAATACACCTGCCCGATGCACCCGGAGATCGTACGCGACGAACCGGGGGACTGCCCGATCTGCGGTATGGCGCTGGAGCCGATGCAGGTCGAGGCCGATACGGGTCCAAGCCCCGAACTGAAGGACATGACGCGGCGGTTCGTTGGCGGGGCCGTCCTGACCGTCCCGCTGGTGCTGTTGGCGATGGGCGAACTGATCCCGGGCGTGGGGTCCCTGGTCCACGGCGCCTGGAACAAATGGGTTCAGCTGGCGCTCGCTACGCCGGTCGTGCTCTGGGCGGGCGCACCCTTTTTCCAGCGCGGCTGGAAGTCCGTCGTGACCCGCAATCTGAACATGTTCACCCTGATCGCGATCGGGACGGGCGCGGCTTTCCTCTACAGCGTCGCGGCGGTTTTCGCGCCGGGGATTTTCCCCGCCGGCTTCCGCGGTCCAGACGGATCCGTCGGTCTCTATTTCGAGGCGGCCGGCGTCATCATCACGCTGGTCTTGCTCGGCCAGGTTCTGGAACTGCGGGCCCGGGAGCGCACCAGCGATGCGCTGAAGGCGCTGCTCGATCTGGCCCCGAAGACGGCCCGCCGGATCAAGGAGGACGGCGACGACGAAGAGGTGCCGGTTAGCGAGATCGCCGTGGGCGACCGCCTGCGCATTCGCCCGGGCGAGAGCGTCCCGGTCGACGGCGATGTGGTCAAGGGTCGGAGCTCGGTCGACGAATCCATGATCACCGGCGAATCCGTCCCGGTCGAGAAGGTGGAGGGCGAGAAGCTGATCGGCGGGACTCTGAACGGCACGGGCACGCTGGTCATGGAAGCGGCGAATGTCGGATCCGAGACGATGCTGTCGCGGATCGTCCAGATGGTGGCGGACGCGCAACGCAGTCGGGCGCCCATCCAGCGTTTGGCGGACAGCGTGGCGGGCTATTTCGTGCCCGCCGTCATTCTGATCGCCGTCCTCGCCTTCGTCACCTGGGGCGTTTGGGGACCGGCGCCGGCGCTGGCCTACGGTCTGGTGGCGGCGGTGTCCGTGCTGATCATCGCCTGCCCTTGCGCGCTCGGCCTCGCCACGCCGATGTCGATCATGGTCGGCACGGGGCGCGGCGCCCAGGCCGGCATCTTGATCAAGAACGCGGAGGCGCTGGAGCGCCTGGAGAAGGTCGATACCATCGTTGTCGACAAGACCGGCACCTTGACCGTCGGCAAGCCCAAGCTGACGGCGGTGGAGCCGATCGGCGACTGGGCCGCGGACGATCTGCTCTCCCTGGTGGCCAGCCTGGAGCGCGGGTCTGAGCATCCTCTGGCCGGCGCGATCCTCGAAGCGGCAAAGGAGAAGTCCATCAAACTCGACGATGTCGAAGATTTCGACGCGATCACCGGGAAGGGCGTGGTCGGCCGGGTGCAAGGCAAACAGGTCGCCTTCGGGAACGCCCGGCTCATGGAGCAGCGCGGCGTCGACATCGGCGCGATGGAGGATGTGGCGGAGCGCCTCCGCCAGGAGGGGGCAACCGCGATGTTCCTCGCCATCGACGACGAGGCCGCGGGCGTGATCGCCGTCGCCGACCCGATCAAGGAGACGACGGCGGACGCGGTGAAGGGACTGCACGCGGACGGCATCCGCCTCGTGATGCTGACCGGCGACAATCGAACCACGGCCGAGGCTGTCGCGAAGACGCTCGGCATCGACGAAGTGGAGGCCGAAGTCCTGCCGGAGGACAAGCACGCCGTCGTCAAGCGGCTGCAGGGCGAGGGCCGGGTCGTCGCCATGGCGGGCGACGGCGTCAACGACGCGCCCGCCTTGGCGCAGGCCGATGTCGGCGTCGCCATGGGGTCCGGAACCGACGTCGCCATAGAGAGCGCCGGCGTCACGCTGCTCAAGGGCGACCTGAACGGCATCCTGCGCGCCAAACGCCTGAGCGAGGCGACGATGCGCAACATTCGCCAGAACCTCTTCTTCGCCTTCATCTACAATGCGCTCGGCGTACCGGTCGCGGCCGGGGTGCTCTATCCGTTCTTCGGCATCCTGATCAGCCCGATCTTCGCCGCCGCCGCGATGAGCCTCAGTTCCGTGTCGGTCGTCGGCAACGCGCTGCGCCTGAGGCGCTTCACGATCCGGGAAAGGTAGCTTTATGCTTGACGCAAGCTTTCTGTCGCAGTGGGAGGCGGCTGCCCGGACCGCCCTTGGTTTTTTTGGAAAGCGGGCTGGGCGTTCGTGATGGGCTACGCCATCTCCGCCATGATCCAGGCCTTCGTTCCGAAGGACCGGCTGACGGCCCTTATGGGCGACTTCAGCGTCCGATCGGTGTCGCTCGCCACGATCACGGGCTCGCTCTCCTCCTCCTGCTCGTTCGCGGCGCTCGCCGCCGCGCGTACGCTGTTCGCGAAGGGCGCGCACTTCGTTGCAACCGTCGCCTTCATGTTCGCTTCCACCAACCTCGTGATCGAGCTTGGCGTGCTGATCCTGATCTTCCTCGGCTGGCAGTTTCTCGTGGCCGAACTGATTGGCGGCCTCGTGCTGATCGCGCTTTCCGCCATCCTCATCCGCCTGACCCTGCCTTCGGCCATGGCCGATCGCGCTCGAGAGACGGCGAAGCAGGAAACGCAGGTCGAGACGGAAGCCTTCAACTGGCGCGAGAAGATCGGCAGCCGGGCCGGTTGGCGCGAGGTCGGCGACAACTTCTTCGGCGAATGGGGCATGGTGTGGAAGGAAATCCTGTTCGGCTTCACCGTCGCGGGGTTCATAGCCGTCCTGGTGCCAAAAGAGTTCTGGGAGGCGATCTTCCTGTCCAAGGACGCGGGCGACGCGCAGGCCGGCTTCTTGGTGGTCCTGCAGAACGCGATGGTGGCGCCGTTCGTCGCGGCGGCCACCTTTATCGGATCGATGGGGAACATCCCCTTGGCGACGGTGCTGCAAGCGAACGGCGTCTTGTTCGCCGGCATCATGGGCTTCATCTATTCCGATCTGATGGTGCCGCCGCTGGTGAAGGTGAACGCGAAGTATTACGGCCTCGTACCAGCCCTCTACATCGCGGGAATTATGTATGTCAGCATCGTCCTGACCGCGATTATTCTGCACTACGGTTTCGCATTCGTCGGCGCCACGCCTGAGGGCGGCTCGGCCATCGCGGGCGGCCCCAAGTTCGCGTTTGACTACACCTTCTATCTCAATCTGGCGGCGTTTGGTGTCGTGGCGCTGATGTGGCGGCTCAAGAAGCTGGCCGGCGCCGCTGGAGACGACCCGCACGCGCATCATGACCATGGCGGCGGCGTCGACTTGCAGTCGATCGTGACTGGCGCCGCCGCCTTCGCCCTGGCGGGCGGCGGTATTCTAATGGCGGCCACAGCGGTTCTCTAAGAGTGGGCGTCCTTGTTGTGTGGACGGTAAACAGGACAGGCTGGGCGTGACCATGGTTCGGACGAAAGGAGAGGGAAAGCCGCGTCGCCGTGCAAGCTGGCGACGCAGCATGGGTTTGGCGGCGGCGCTGGTTGCCGTCCTCGCGGGAGGCTATGCGGCGAGCCAATTTGACCTGGCGCTCATCGACGCGGACAGCGTGGCGGCCGCCGTCTCGGGGCGTCCGCTGCTGGGTCCATTTCTTCTCATCGCGATCATGGCGGCCGCGGTCGTTGTCAGCCCTCTGCCCAGCGCGCCCATCACGATCGGTGCCGGCGCGGTGTACGGACACTATTGGGGCACGCTTTACGCGATCATCGGGGCGCAGTTGGGCGCCATGATCGCCTTCGAACTCTCGCGCCGGCTGGGGCGGGAATGGGCCCTCCGGCGTTTCGGATCGGTGGCCGCGCCGCGGGCGGCGAAGACGCAAGCGGGGCTATTCCTGATCGTCTTCACCTCTCGGCTCCTGCCGGCGGTCTCCTTCGACGTCGTCAGCTACGCCGCCGGCCTGACGCGCCTCAAGCGGCGCTGGTTCGCCCTGGCGACCGCGGCGGGGATGGTGCCGGCCACATTCCTTCTCTCCCATGCAGGGGCTGGGCTTCGGGGTTCGCCGGACGGCCTCCAGCAACTTCTCGCAGGGCTCGCCGGCCTCGGCCTGCTCGTCCTGGCCGGCTTCGGGGTCGGCATTTGGAGAAACCGGCGCGACACCGCGCGTCGTTCTGATGCAAGGGACAGCGAACAATGAATGCCAGGACAATCGCCGTGACGGCGATCGCCGCAGCCCTGCTGGCCGTCGGCGGATACTTGATGCTTGTGCAGGGCTCGGCCCCCGATGCGGTCGGAAACGTCCAGTTGCGCCCGGACGACCCGGACTTGGTCGCGGAGGGACGGTCGATTTACGATGCGAACTGCGCCTCCTGCCACGGTCGCGACCTGGAAGGAGAGGCCGACTGGCGGTCCAGGGACGCCGACGGCATGCTGCCGGCCCCGCCACATGACGAGACCGGCCATACCTGGCACCATCCGGACAAGGTTCTCTTCGCGATCACGAAGTACGGCCCCAGCAAGCTGTCCGACGGCCAGTACGAGAGCCGGATGCCGGGATATGACGACATTCTGACGGACCGAGAGATCATCGCGGCGTTGTCTTACATCAAGAGCACTTGGCCCGCAGATATCAGGAGACGGCATGATCGCATGCAGGCGGATCAATAAATTGTCTCGGCTTGCCGCTCCGCCATAGAAAAGCCGCTTGTGTTTTTCGCGGACAGCGCTATGTCTAACGCCATAAGGAGGATCGGATGGGTCGTGTATTCAGACGGTTGGGAGCCGTTTTGGCGCTCGCCCTCGTGGTGGCGACCGGTGCTCCTATGGTCGATCACGCCCACGCGGACGGGAATCATAACGTCTTCGCGATGACTTCGGACTCCTCCACCGACAGCCACCACGATCAGCACCAAGGACTGTGTGCCGCGGTTTGCGTGGCGCCGGTTCTCGGGACGCATGCGAGCGTCGTTCAGCCGTCGTCGGCGCTGAAGGCGCGCTTCTTCCCGGCAGACGACTGGGCCTCCTCTCATTTTGAGGACGGGCCGGAAAAGCCGCCTCGAGTCTGATCCGACTCCCCCTGCGCCGTCCGCCGGCGCACCCTTTCGCACATAGCTGAAGAGAGCCGCATCAGGCGCTCGTCGTGTGCGAGCGTGCGGCCCGGCGGTCAGGCGACACTGTTTCCAGAACCGAAAACCATTATCCTGTGAAGGAGAGTCTCGATGTCTCTGCTCAACACCCTTCGTGCGTCCGCCGGCGCGGTCGCTCTTTCCATAAGCCTCGCATCGGGCGCTGCGCTCGCAGGCCCCGGCCATTCGGGCGGGGACGCCAACCAGTCGATCGGCGCGCCCGGAGAGGCCTCTCAGGCGTCCCGCACGGTCACGGTCACCATGGCCGATAACTACTACGAGCCCGAGGAAATCGCCGTCTCCGCCGGGGAGACCATCCACTTCGTCATTAAGAACGAGGGCGAGTTCGTGCACGAGTTCAACATCGGCACCGCCGCCATGCACGCCGCCCATAAAGAAGAGATGATGATGATGATGGAACACGGCGCGCTCGAGCCGGACCGGATCAACCACGACATGATGAAGATGGACATGGGCCATGGGAAGACCATGGAGCACGACGACCCGAACAGTGTCCTGCTTGAACCGGGGGATACGGCCGAAGTGGTCTGGACCTTCCCGGAGGAAACCGATCTCGAATTCGCCTGCAACGTCCCCGGCCACTATGAGAGCGGCATGGTGGGACAGGTGAAATATCAATCTCACGGCTCCTGATCGGGCGGACCGCCGTCGCGCGCAATGCGTGGCGGCGGTTTCCTCTTCGCAGTCAAAAAAAGAAGGACCAGCAAGATGAGCATGAATTGCGTTCGGGCCGCGATCGCGGCGTTCGCATTCCCGCTGGCGCTGAGCGCGCCAGCCTTCGCGGCGGAGTACGACCTGACGGTCGACTACGTCACCATTGACAGGGGCGACGGCAACACGACCCAAGGGATCGGCTATAACGGTGCCTCACCGGGACCGACCCTGCGCTTCAAGGAGGGCGAAGAGGCCGTCATCCGCGTCACCAACAATCTCGACGAGCAGACTTCCGTCCACTGGCACGGGCTGATTCTGCCCTACCAGATGGACGGCGTGCCGACGATCAGCTTCGACGGGATCGAGCCAGGAGAGACCTTCACCTATCGCTTCCCGATCACCCAAAACGGAACCTACTGGTTCCACAGCCATTCCGGTTTTCAGGAGCCGGACGGGGCCTATGGTTCGATCATTATCGAAGCCGAAAAACGCGAGCCCTTCCGCTTCGATCGAGAGCATGTGGTTGTCCTCAAGGACAAGCACGAGCATTCCGGCGATCGGATTATGCGCAATCTCAAGATGATGCCGGACTACTATAACCGGCAGCAACGCACGATCGGCGACCTGTTCGACGATTTCTCGGAAAAAGGCGTGACCGACACATTGGCAGAGCGCGGCGACTGGGGCGACATGCGAATGATGCCAACGGACATCGAGGATGTTCAAGGCTTCACCGGTCTTATCAACGGTCGCTCGCCGAGCCAGAATTGGACCGGGCTATTCAAAGCCGGTGAGCGGGTGCGTCTGCGATTCATCAACGCCTCTGCCATGACCTATTTCGACGTCCGGATTCCAGGCCTTGAGATGACGGTCGTCCAGGCTGACGGCAACAACGTCCAGCCGGTCAAGGTGGATGAGTTTCGCATCGCGGTCGCCGAGACCTACGACGTCATCGTCCAACCGAAGGAGGATAAGGCCTACCCGATCATGGCCGAGTCCGCCGGACGGTCCGGCTATGCTTTCGCCACTCTCGCCCCGCGCGAGGACATGCGGGCCGAGATGCCGGAGCGGCGCACCGAAAGCCCGCTCTTGACCATGGCCGATATGGGCATGGCGCATGGCGATATGGATCATGGCCAGATGAGCGATGGTTCGAACAGCACGATGTCAGGCATGGACCACAGCAACATGGCCGGGATGGACCATTCCGAGATGACGGCGGAGACGACCGATCCGTTCTATGCGCCCGGAAGCGGCCTGACGCCCCAGGCGGCGAATGGGGGGAAATTCCTGTCTTATGCAGATTTAAAGGCGCAGAAGCCGCGCTACCAGGATCGGGAAGCTACGCGGGAGATCACGCTACGGCTGACCGGCAACATGGAGCGCTACATCTGGTCGATTAACGGCGTGAAGTACGAGGACGCCGATCCGATCCGGCTTCAATACGGCGAACGGGTGCGCTTCACCTTCGTCAACGAGACCATGATGGCGCATCCGATGCACCTGCACGGTCTCTGGTCGATCCTCGACAATGGATCGGGCAAGTGGGATCCGGTGAAGCACGTCGTGAACGTCAATCCGGGGACCACGGTCTCGTTCGAGACGGAAGTCGACGAGCCCGGTCAGTGGGCTTTCCACTGCCATCTCTCCTATCATGCCGCCGCAGGCATGTTCCGCAAGGTCATCGTCGAGGGCGGGCCCGAGACCGCGGCCCTGCCGGCTGTTCAGGAAGAGGAGCTGTGATCGTGGCGTCCTTGCGGAAGATCACCGCCGTGGCTGCGGCCGCGGCGCTCGTCGCCACCCTGGTCTCGATGATCGGGGCGGCGCATGCGCAATCCAAGAATAATGTCTACTACGGGGTCCAGGTGGAGGAGTTCGAGTATCGGGCCGGCGACGAAGGAGAATCGCTCGGCGTCTACAACGCCGACGCCTTCGTCGGCACGGACGAGGTAAAGCTCCGCTGGCTCGGCGAGGGGGAGCGGGACTTCGACGGCGACGCGTTCGAGACCCTGGAGAATCGGCTCGTGGTTCAGACGCCGGTGTCGGACTTCTTCGACGTGAAGGGGGGCGTGCGTCTGGACACTCCGGAGGGGACCGATCGCTGGTACGGAGTCCTCGGGGTGGCCGGGTTGGCGAAGCAGTGGTTCGAACTGGACGCGGACCTGTTCGTGAGCGAGACCGGCGATCCCAGCGCGCGGCTCGACGTCGAGTACGAGGCGTTGCTCACGAACCGGCTCATTCTGACGCCCTCGGCTGACGTGAACGTCGCGTTCACGGAGGACCCGGAGATCGGCGTCGGGTCAGGGCTCTCAAGCGCTGAGCTGGGACTTCGGCTCAGCTACGACGTCATCGATCGCCTGTTCTCGCCTTATGTCGGCGTGGCTTACGAACGCAAGTTCGGCGACACGGCCGACTTCGCGCGCGAGGAGGGCGAGGACGTCGAGGCGACCTTCTTCGTGGTCGGAACCCGGATGATGTTCTGACGCCGGTCTTGGGGGGCGGCCTCAGGGTCGGCCCCCAAGCGCCCCATTCGGATCAGCTTTGATGACCGCGTTCCCCTTCCTGCATGATGTCCACGCCGTCGGCCACAGCGTGTCGACGCTGCTCAGCGGCGACTATCACTGGTCGATCCACTTCATCACGCACTTCGTCCTATTCGGCGTGCCGGCGGCGCTTCTGGCGGCTACCGGTTTGCCAGCCGTGGAGGGAGCCCGTCGCCTCATACGCTGGGCGCGCCGCAGACGTCGCGGCGGCCGTCGCAATTCCTTTTCGCTCGATCCGCAGCTTCTGGCCTTCATCGTCGTCTGCACCCGCGGCCGTCAGGTCGGCCTGATTGTCTGGGCGGCGGCGTCGCTTCCCGTCCTCTATCTGACGCTCGAGCTGCCCAAGCTCATCATCAACAATGCGATCGAGTCGGACCATTTTCCCGTCGAGCACTTCGGCGTCGCTCTGGATCAGATCACCCTCCTGGCGATCCTCTGCGGCGGCTTTCTCGCCGCCGTCGGGCTCAACGGGTTCCTCAAGTATCAGGTCAATGTAAAGACGGGCCGTGTGGCCGAAGTCTTCGCGCGCCGGCTGCGGCTGCTGGTCTATCGCGCCTGGCGGCGCGGGTGCTCGGAGCGCCGCGGCTCGGACCTCATTCCGGTGGTCGCGCAGGAGGTCGAGCCGATCGGCGGCTTCGCGGGCGAGGCGCTGGTGCTGCCCGTCTTCCAGGGCGGAACTTTCCTGACGATCGTCTTCTTCATGCTGATGCAGGACCCGATACTCGGCGGAGCGGCGTTGGCGTTGCTTCCCGTCCAGATCCTGATCATCCCGCGCTTGCAGGCGCACATCAACGCGCTGGCGCGCGAACGCGTCCGAGAGGTCCGTCGCTTCGGCTCAATCGTCAGCGACGCGAAAGGAGACGACGCCGAACGTCATCCGGCGCTCTTCGCCTCGTTCCGGCGCCTCCAGACGATCCGCTTCCGCATCCACGAGAGGAAGTTCTTCATGAAGTCGCTGAACAATTTCATCAGCCAGCTGACGCCCTTCTTCTTCTACACCATCGGCGGCGTCCTGGTGATCGAAGGCCGCCTCTCGCTCGGGGCTCTGGTGGCCGTTCTGACGGCCTACAAGGACATGGCGGCCCCGGTGAAGGAGCTTTTCCGCTACTACCAGACGGCGGCGGATGTCCACGTCCGGTACGACGAACTCCAAGGCTTCCTGCGACCGGTCTCGGAGCACGGCGGCTGATTGAATCGCCGATGCATCGTTTCGGCGCTCTGCGGGAAGCCCTGGGCCGGGTGCTTGCTGCAAGAAAAGCCGCCCTCACAGGCGTTGACACTGCTGCCGCCGGACTGTTGCAAAGGTGAGGATCGGCTATCATAGGCCTGCGCGCCAGCGTCCATGCGGCGCGCCCAATCACGGAGGACTCGCAAATGTTTGTTCGAGGATCAGCTTTGGCGGTTGCGCTCTTTCCCATGGTCGCCTCGGCGGCGCTGGCGCAAACCGACGATCGATACTACGGCCCGCATATGTGGGGCGGCGGATGGCAGATGTGGTTGTTCGGCCCGCTCATGATGATCGTCATGATCGCCATAATCGCAGCCGTCGTGGCTCTCGTGATCCGCTGGTCCGGCGGCTCAGGGTCGCACGGGGCCGGCGGGAGGTCGTCGGATCGCAATGCCCACGATATCCTGAGAGAGCGCTTCGCCAGGGGCGAGATCGATCAGGAGGAATACGACGCGCGGCGCAGGGTGTTGGAAAACTGAAGATCGGCGCGCTCGCCTGGGACCGCCGATCGTTGCGCTGTATGCTCTGATTGAGCTCGGGACCATATCCAATCCTGGGGCAATTCACCTAGGCCATTCCGGGTGGTGATCGTCGATGACGTAGCGGTGCCGGTGGCGGATCGGGCGGTGGACGTGGCTGCCGTCTTCGCGCCAGATCGCTGCACCTTCGTCATGATGGCGGCGATCTGGATGGCGGTGGGCGTGAACGCCACCCGAATGCTCATGCTCGATCTCCTCCGGGTCGTCCGCCGGCCAGAGCAGAGCCGCGCCGATCAGGCCGAGCACGACACCGCCGGTCAGGGCCAGGAAGCTCGACCCCAGCCCCAGCGTCGTCCCCAGCCAGCCCGCTGCCGGATAGGCCAGCAGCCACCAGGCGTGCGAGAGCGCGAACTGCGCCGCGAAGACCGGCGGCCGGTCCTCCGCGTGCGAGGATTGGCGCAGGATCAGACCTGCAGGCGTCATGATCAGCGCCGAGCCGACGCCGAGCGTGGTCCACAAGGCGTGCAGCCATCCCGCCCCGGGCGTCATCGCGCCGAGCGGCAGCGCCAGCGCCAGCAGGCTGGCCCCTCCAATCATCGCCGTGCGCGGCCGGATCCGGTCAAGGAGCGGCGGCATGGCCAGCGCCACCGCCATCGATCCCAACCCGTAGGCGGCAAACAGCCACGCCACCTCCCGCTCGCCTCCGCCCAGCAGGTCGCGCGCGTAGATCACGCTGTTGACGATCACCATTGCGCCGGCCGACGAGACCGCGAGGCTAAGAGCGAACAGCCCGCGCAGCCGAGGCGTGCGCAGATAAATCTTGAGGCCCCGCGTCAACCGCTCCCGGAAGGGGCGCTCGGGCGCAGACGGATCGGCGGTCGGGACCGCCGCCGCCGTCACCAGCAGCGCCGAGGCGACGAAACCGATCCCCGTCCCGACGAAAAGCCAGTGGAAGCTCATGACGCTCAACAGCAGCCCGGCGAAGAGCGGGCTGACGAGCGATTCCAGATCGTAGGCGAGCCGCGAGAGCGACAGCGCCTTGGTGTAGGCTCTCTCGTCCTTTAGCACGTCGGGGATCGTCGCCTGAAAGGTCGGGGTGAAACAGGCGGAGCAGGCCTGGAACAGGAAGACGAGGACGTAGATCTGCCAGACCTGCGTCACGAACGGGAGTAGCAGGATCAGGCCGGCCCGCGCTAGGTCGAGGCAGATCAGGAAGGCCTTGCGCGGCAGCTTCGCCGCAAGGGCGCCCGCGACTGGCCCCAGGCCGACATAGGCGACCATCTTGATCGCCAGCGCCGTCCCCAGCACCTCGCCCGCCCGCGCGCCGGCGAGATCGTAGGCCAAGAGCGACAGCGCGACGGTCGTCAGCCCTGTGCCGAGCAGCGAGCAAAGCTGCGCCGAGAACAGGCGCCGATAGGTCGGATTGCGGAGCGCGGAGGCCGTCTTCTCCTCCCGAGGCTTACAGATACTTGGTGATCGCCCGGAACTCGGCCAGCGCGTCGGCGTCGCTGAGTTTGTCCTTCGCCTCATCCGCGTCATTCCCGCGACTTAGGCAGTGGTCGATATGGTCGTGGATCAGCGTGCGTTTGGCCTGGGCGATCGCGCTTTCGACGGCGTGCAGCTGCTGCGCGACGTCGACGCAATCGCGGCCCTCCTCGATCATCGCGACCACGCTCTTCAGATGGCCGTCGGCGCGTTTCAAGCGCTTGATGATCGCGGGGTGGGTTGCGTGCGCGTGGCGAGTCGTCATATCAAGGAGCTTATCCTCCCAGGGGGGATACGGCAAGGACGCGCGGGAGAGCGGAGATGCTGACGGCGACGGGATTTCAGGCGATGACGCGGCTGTGCGCCTTGGCGCTGGCCCTGTCGCTGCTCGTCGTCTCGATCCATCAGGCGTTCGCCCATTCGACCCCGGGCGGCGACGTCGCCGCGGCGCTCGAGATCGCCTCGCACGGTCACGCTCACGCCTTCGATGACGCGGAGGGCGCCGGCGGGCTGTCGGAGACCGCGCCTGGGCACGATGCGCTCGATCACGATCATCTGATGGATCTGCTGCCAGTCGTGCAGGGCGAGCGCGCGCTCGCCCTGGCCAAGCGGGTCACGTCGACACCGGTTGATCCGGTCTCGATCCTAGCGCTCCGCACGAAACGGCCGCCAAGAGCCTGAGGGCCGGCGGCCCATCGCGGCCGCCCATCAAACATTCCCTCTGACACGCACTTACGAAGGCGGTCCATCATGACATGCACACGAAGCGGCGGATCCGCATCCGCGCGCAGTCCGGCGACGCGCACGCTCCTTGCGATCAGCGCACTCGCCCTCCTCCTGTTCGCCGAGGCGTCGAGCGCCTGGGCGCACGCCGTCACCGAAGGCGACAAGGGCTACATCCAGGAGATCACCGGCGTCCACATCATGCCCTTCCTCTATCTGGGCGCAAAACACATGGTCACCGGCTACGACCATATCCTGTTTCTGTTCGGCGTCGTCTTCTTCCTCTATCGGCTGAAGCACGTCGCGCTCTATGTCAGCCTCTTCGCTGTCGGCCATTCGACGACGATGCTGGCCGGCGTCTTCTTCGACTGGAACGTCAACGCGTATCTCATCGACGCGATCATCGGGCTGTCGGTGGTCTACAAGGCGCTCGACAATATGGGGGCCTATCAGCGCTGGTTCGGCTTCCAGCCGGACACGCGCGCGGCCACATTGATCTTCGGGCTGTTCCACGGCCTCGGCCTCGCCACCAAGATCCTGGAGTACGAGGTGGCGGAGGACGGCCTGCTCGCCAACCTCATCGCCTTCAATGTCGGCGTCGAGGCGGGTCAGTTACTGGCGCTCGCCGCCATCCTGATCGCGATGGGTTACTGGCGGAAGACCAACAGCTTCATGCGCCATGCCTACACCGCCAACACCGTCATGATGTCGGCCGGCTTCATCCTGATCGGCCTGCAGCTCACCGGCTATTTCACCGCCTAAGGGCGGCGTCCGACTCTTCAAGGAGAAACACGATGTACAACGCGAACAAGCCCAATTCTGAGGACCTGCCCTCGACCCGACAACTGATCCGCTCCACCGTTCTGGCGGCGCTCGCCGCTGCAGCGATCCTGGTGACGATCGTCCTGCCGGCCGAATACGGCATCGATCCAACCAAGATCGGCCGTTTCCTCGGCCTCGCCGAGATGGGGGAAATCAAGGTCATGCTGGCCGAGGAGGCCGAGGCCGACCGCCGTATGAACGAGGAGCTGCAGGAACAGCTCCAGCAGATGCTGCAGCAGGGTGGCGAGCGGCAATCGAGTCTGATCGACACGCTGCACGGCCTGATCTTCTCGACTGCGCACGCGCAGGAGACCTGGACGGACGAACTGCGCATCCCCCTCACCCCGAACGAAGGAGCGGAGATCAAGCTCGTCATGCAGGAGGGCGCGGTCGCCGAATATTCCTGGGTCGCGGAAGGCGGGGTCGCGAACTACGACCTGCACGGCGACGGCGCCGACGGCTCCATCGCCTACGAGAAGGGCCGCGCGGTCCCAGGCGACGAGGGCGAGCTGAAAGCGGCCGCAACCGGCTTTCACGGCTGGTTCTGGCGCAACCGCGGCGACCAGGACATCACCATCGTCCTGAAGCTCCGCGGCGACTACACGGACGTGAAGCGCACCTACTGATACATCGCGCATTCTGATTGGCATATCGGGCGACGGGATCAATGGGCGATCCCGTCGCCTCGGCCGAGCCGCGTCGCTCGGCTTGATGCTCGACCGCTTCGGGGCAGGCACGGTCGTTCCGGCACGTGCGTCGAATCGTCTGGTGGAGCTCCATTCGCATGCGGGTCGATGACTGCCAGGCGCGCCGCGATCTCCAAGCGCCGTCGAATCGAGTTTTATGCGTCAGAAATTCCAAAGTTATGTGTCATTTCAAACATATAATGCGCGGGACCCGATAGACTGCGGTTAACCACGATCCGCCAAACAGCGGGTTCGCGGAAAATTCCCCCTGTCGGCGCACTAAGCGGATGTTGTTTTTGCGGGTCTCTATTTCCACCGCTTGTGACCCGACCTGTAACCGCTACTACGCCCGAATTGGAAAGGCAGCTTGGGCCATGGGAGCCCGGCGACAACGAGAAATATTACGCCTTATGCGGCTGGTGATTGTCACTCAAGCATTTTGAGTGATCTGTCAAAACCTCGATAATCCGGCATTCGGCGACCTTGCCGCCGCTGCATTGATGGATCATCCGTTTTAGTTCCCGCTCCATCAATTGTAGCCGATCAAGCCGTTCCTGGACGCTGCTCAGATGTTGCCGGGCAATGGCGTCCACCTGTTCACACGACTGGTCAGTTTGATCAGAAAACGACAACAATTGCCGGATATCTTCCAGGCTGAAGCCCAGTTTCCGGCTATGGCGGATGAAGACTAGGCGCGACGCCTGTTCATCTGAATAAATACGGCGGTTCCCGCCGGTTCGCTGTGGTTCTGGCAAAAGCCCAACTTTCTCATAATGCCGAATGATCTGAACCGTACATCCGGCGAGCCTTGCTAGATCACCAATCGAGAGCTCTTCCGTCGGCATTCGCTTTTCACCTTGCTCCTACAACGATTGTAGACCGTAGCATTGTGACAACGGTGAACGCAAAACCCCGGATGGCCGCACAAATGTTGGCCATTGCTGGTTGATCGGAGCAGATACATGAACGACAGTTGTTGCGGACAGGATGCCAAGTTTGACGGTGTATCGAAGGCCTTCAAGCGCGCCCTGTGGGCCGTCATCGCCATCAACGCTATCATGTTCGTCGTCGAAATGTCGGCGGGCGCATTGGCCGGTTCGAAAGCCTTGCAGGCGGATGCATTGGACTTCCTGGGAGACACGGCAACCTACGCGATCAGCCTTTACGTAATCGGCATGTCTTTGAAAGTCCGCGCGACAGCGGCGCTTGCCAAGGGACTAGGCCTAGGCGCCATCGGGCTCTGGGTTTTCGGCTCCACCACCTATCAGGTTCTGATCGTGGGCCTGCCGTCGGCGACGATCATGGGCGCTGTCGGGTTCATGGCGCTCGCCGCCAACTTGGTCAGTGTCCTATTGCTGATGCGGTTCAAGGACGGGGATGCCAATGTCCGCTCCGTCTGGCTTTGCAGCCGCAATGATGCCATCGGCAACGTGGCCGTCATATTGGCGGCTGGGGGCGTCTGGCTGACCGGCACGGCATGGCCAGATTTGGTTGTCGCGGCAATCATGGCGGGCCTCTTCCTTTGGTCCGCCACGCAGATCGTTCTTCAGGCACGGGGGGAACTGGCTTCAACGTCCTCGCTCGAGAGCGCGTCCGCGAGGTCCGACAGTTCGGGTCGATCGTGAGCCAGCCCGGGTGGGAGAAAGCTGAACCGCAGCCGGCCCTCTTCGTCCCCTTCCGCTGGCTGCAGTCGATCCGGTTCCGCATTCATGAGCGGAAGTTCTTCATGAAGCCGCTGAACAACTTCATCCTCCAGCTGACGCCCTTCTTCTTCTACACCGTCAGCGGCGTCCTGGTGATCGAGGGGCGCTTGTCGCTCGGGGCCCTGGTGGCCGTTGTGACGACCTACAAGGACATGGCGGCGCCCGTGAAGGAGCTTTTCCGCTACTACCAGACCGCCGCCGACATCCGTGTCCGCTACGACGAATTACAGAGCTTCCTTAAGCGGGATCAAGGCTGCCGCGAAGCAATTTGAGCACGAAGTGCGCGTCCGGTTCTCTCACGCCGTCAGGGCCTCTAGCACGGGACAGTCGGGCACCTCGTCGCCCGAACATTTCGCCGCTGTTTCGGCCAGGATCCGTTCGATGCGCTTGAGATCCGTGATTTTCTCGCGCACGTCGGCAAGATGCCGCTCGGTGCGGTCCTTCACCTCGGCACAAGTCTGCGTCCCGTGATCGACGAGGGCGAGCAGGTCCCGGATATCGTCGAGCGAAAAGCCCAACTCGCGGGCCCGCAGGATGAAGCGTAGCCGCTCCACATGGCGGTCATCGTAGACGCGGTAGCCGGCTTCAGTGCGCGGCGGCTCCGGCATCATGCCGATCTTCTCGTAATAGCGGATCGTTTCCAGATTGCAGCCCGTCCGGCGCGCCAGCGCAGCGCGGTGCAATCTCTTCCCTGACGTGTCGTGTCTCATCTTTTCTGCACGAACCCCTTGAGCCTGTAGTTACTACAGACCCTATCTTAAATGCGGAACAAGATCGAGGACAGAACGACATGCATGAGGCGCGATTCGGCTCCGAAGCCTACGAACCGCCGGAAAAGACTGGTGGTGACAGAAAGCGCTGGTACGCCGCCGGTGGGTTGATCGGCGCGGTCCTGGCATCGTCCTGCTGCATCGCACCGCTTGTCCTACTGACGCTTGGCGTCTCGGGGGCATGGATCGGCAATCTGACCGCGCTGGAGCCTTACAAGCCCTACTTCGCGACAGCCGCCCTCATCTTCATCGGGCTCGGCTTCTACCAAGTGTATGTGAAGCCGAAGAAGGCATGCGCGGACGACAGCTACTGCGCGCGACCGCAGTCCTCACACTTCACACAAATGGCCCTCTGGATCGGGACGGCGCTGGTCATTCTGGCGCTGACGATCAACTGGTGGGCGCCGCTGTTTTACTAGGAGACGACCATATGAAACGACCCCTCATGACAGCCGCGGTGGCAGCCATTCTGGCCATTGGCGCAGCGCTTTTCCTGGTGCCGCAGTCGCAGGTAAACGCGCAGTCGACCACCGTGGCGACGGAAGCCGCCACACAAACCTTCACCATCGAGAACATGACCTGCGCCATGTGCCCGATTACCGTGCGCAAGGCCATGGAAGGGGTCGAAGGGGTCCGTTCCGTTGATGTGGACTTCGAGGCCAAGACCGCCACGGCCGTGTTCAACCCGAGCACCACGTCCGCCGCAGATATCGCCGCTGCCTCGACCAATGCGGGATATCCCGCCCAGCCGGAATCGTGAGGGCCGGCCTATGAAAGACGCGACGCTCATCAAGACCGGTGTCATCGGCACCGTTATCGCAGCCATCTGCTGCTTTACGCCCGTGCTGGTCATTGGACTGGGCGTGGTCGGGCTCTCGGCCTGGCTCGGCTGGCTCGACTATGTGCTGCTGCCGGCGCTGGCGGTCTTTGTCGGCATTACGGCCTACGGCTTCTGGCGGCGGCAACGGGTCGCCGCCTGCTGCGATACCGATATCAATACAAAACAGGAGAACTCCTGACATGACTGACTGCTGCACGCCGCCGTCAGGCGGGCGCTACGATCTCGCCGTCATCGGCGCAGGATCGGCTGGATTCTCCGCAGCCATCACGGCGGCCGAAGCAGGCGCGAATGTCGCGCTGATCGGCCACGGCACCATCGGCGGCACCTGCGTCAATGTCGGCTGCGTCCCGTCGAAAACCATGATCCGCGCCGCCGAATCCCTGCATGGTGCGCGCACCGCAAGCCGTTTCCCTGGCCTTGCCGGAGAGGCGCAGGTAACTGACTGGCAAGCCCTCATGAGCGCCAAGGACGACCTCGTGGCGAGCCTGCGCCAAGGCAAGTACATCGATCTGCTGTCCGCCTGGCCCGGCATTTCCTATCTGGACGGTGCCGCACGTCTGACCACAGATGGAATCGCGGTAAATGGAGAGATCATTTCGGCAGGCAAGGCCATCATCACGACGGGCGCCGCGCCGGCCAAGCCGGAAATCCCCGGCATCGACGATGTTCCCTGGCTGACGAGCACTACAGCGCTGGAACTGACGAAATTACCCCGATCGCTCATCGTCGTGGGCGGCGGCTACATCGGCTGCGAGCTTGCGCAGATGTTCGCGCGGATGGGCACAGAGGTTACGCTTGTGACCCGCTCGCACCTTCTACCGAAAGCTGAACCGGAAGTCTCGGACGCCCTGACCGGCTATTTGCGTGACGAAGGTCTGACCGTGCGCGACGGCCTCACCTATCGACAGATCGTGCGAGCGGACGGTGCCATTGCCCTGATCGTGGAGGTCGACGGACAGGAAGAAACGCTGACGGCCGAACAGGTGCTCGTGACGACAGGACGAACGCCCAACACGCGCGGGCTCGATCTGCCCGATAATGGTGTGCAACTCGCCAACAATGGCGCTATCGCGGTCGATGAACGGATGCGCACCTCGAAAACCAATCTCTACGCCGCCGGCGACGTGACTGGGCGCGATCAATTCGTCTACATGGCCGCCTACGGCGCCAAGCTCGCTGCCCACAACGCGCTGAATGGCGATAGCCTCGTCTACGACAACACCGCCATGCCCTGGGTGGTGTTCACCGATCCGCAGGTGGCCGGCGTGGGTCTGAGCGAGGCCGCAGCAACGGACGCGGGCTATGACGTCAAGACATCGGTCCTGCCGCTTGACCAGGTGCCCCGGGCGCTGGCGGCGCGCGATACGCGCGGGCTCATCAAGCTGGTCGCGGACGCAGGAACCGACCGCCTGCTGGGCGGCCAGATCCTGGCGCCCGAAGGTGCCGACAGCATTCAGACGTTGGCGCTCGCCCTAAAGACCGGCATGACCGCGAAGGCGCTCGGCGAGACGATCTTCCCGTACCTGACGACCGTGGAAGGGCTGAAGCTCGCCGCGCAAACCTTCGACAAGGACGTGGCGATGCTGTCCTGCTGTGCGGGCTAGACTCGTCTCACAGGGTGCGACATCTTGCGGCTCGACAATCCACAGCCCGCACCGTATAAAGGCTCATGCTCGTGAGAATTCGAATTTTCACCATCGCTTTGCTCGCTCTCTTTGCGGCGGGGATCATCGTGCATTCTGCGGGCGCGACATCCATGTCGCTCAAGATGGCCTTGGGCGATGCTGGCGTAGCCGATATGGCGGACTGTCAAGGCTGCGGCACCGATACTGACGGCGAGGACACCGGACCAACCTGTGAAATCGTCTGTACGGTCTCGTTCGCTGCGAGCCCGGGTCAGGTCGACACGGCCGGCCCCGACATTGCGCACGTGGCTAGGCCATTGCTGGTTCAACACTTGGCAGGCCGGACTGGTCCGCCCGAGCCTTACCCTCCCCGAATTCTCATCTGATCCGACGCGAGTCGAGGTGCGCCTCGATCATTGCGTCCTAGCACGATTTCCGAGCCTTTGCGCCGGCTATTGTCGCTGACTCCATGCGCGGAACGAGATCCGTGCGGGTGCTGCAATCCCGACATCAGATGAGACCACGAAAATGTCACCTATCCACGACCTGCCGCTGTCACGGCGACACCTGCTGACGGCGCTTGCCGCCGGCACCGCGAGTCTGGCGATGCCGCGCCTTATGTCGAATCCCGCGCGCGCCGCTGGGAGGAATGATTTCTCGCTGCGCGCGGCCCCCGGCCGGGCACGTCTCGTGCCCGAGCCACATGGCGAGACTCCGGCCTGGTGCTACAACGGCAACGTCCCCGGCCCGGAACTCCGCGTGCGCCAGGGCGAGCGCCTCCGCGTAACAGTCGAGAATGCTCTGGCCGAGGAGACCACCGTCCACTGGCACGGGCTGCGCGTGCCGAACGCGATGGACGGCGTGCCGCATCTTACCCAGCGGCCGATCGGCGCGGGCGAGACCTTCCTCTACGAGTTCGACGCTGTCGATGCCGGGACATTCTGGTATCACCCGCACCAGCGGAGCTTCGAACAGGTCGGGCGTGGCCTCTACGGTCCGCTGATCATAGAGGAGGCCGAGCCGCCCCGGGTGGACCGCGAGGTGACCTGGGTGCTGGACGATTGGCGTCTGACGCAGTCCGCCGAGATCAGCGAGGATTTCGGCAACCGTCACGACATGAGCCATGGCGGCCGGGTCGGCAATACCGCCACCATCAACGGCCGCGTTCCGGACGAATTCGCGGTACGGCGCGGTGAGCGCGTCCGGTTGCGACTGATCAACGCCGCGAACGCGCGCATCTTCGGTCTCGACTTTCGGGGCCACGCCCCGAGAGTCATCGCGCTCGACGGCCAGCCGGTCACCCCGCACGAGCCGCCGGGCGGCCTTGTCGTCCTCGGACCGGCCATGCGCGCCGACCTCATCCTCGACATGACCGGAGAGCCGCAAAGCCGGGTGCAGGTCATCGACAGGTTCTATCAGGGCCTCGAATACCGGCTAATCGACCTCGCCTATGACGGCACGACACTCAGGGACACTGCGCCCGACTGGTCGATGGCACTGCCGGCCAACCCGCTGCCGGAGCCAGATCCCGGCGTCGCCCGCCGGCATGACGTCGTTTTCAACGGCGGCATGATGGGCGGCATGGTGATGCGCGAGATGGGTGGCAGCATGGGAGAAGGCAATTCGAGCGGCATGGGCGGCATGATGGGCATGATGCACGGCGACGGCATCTGGTTCATCAACGGAAAGGCCGCCGAAGGGCACGTCCTCGACCCGATGCTGACCCTCGAACGCGGCGAGAGCCACGTGATCGCGATGACCAACGCGACCGCCTGGCATCATCCGATCCACCTTCACGGGCATTCGTTTCGCGTGATCTCCCGCAACGGCGCGCCGACGACCCACCGCGAATGGCAGGACACCGTCCTGATGGCGCCGCGGGAGAGAGTCGAGATCGCCTTCGTCGCCGACAATCCCGGCGACTGGATGTTCCATTGCCACATTCTCGAACACCAAGCTGGCGGCATGATGGGCGTCATTCGCGTCGCCTGACACCGAAACCAAAGGAGAAGAACAATGCGCAAGACCGTCATCGCCACACTGACTGTGATTGCTCTGGGTGTCGCCGGCTATCTTACCGTTGGCACCGGCGCCGCGGCCGAAGAGGTGACCCTCTACAAGAACCCGCAATGCGGCTGCTGCGAAAGCTACGCTGACTATCTGCGCGAGAACGGCTTCGACGTCACCGTCAAGCCGACCCACGAACTCGTGCCCATGAGCCGCGCGGCCGGCATTCCCGACAATTTCCAGGGCTGCCATCTAGCCTTCATCGACGATTACGTGGTCAGCGGCCACGTGCCCGTTGCGACTGTCGACCGCCTGCTTACCGAGCGGCCGGCCATCAAGGGCGTGACGCTGCCCGGCATGCCGCAAGGCTCGCCCGGCATGAGCGGGACCAAGACCGGCCCCTTTACCGTTTACACCGTGGGCGAAACGCAGCCGTCCGTCTACGCAGTCGAATAAGGAGAGCATTCAATGGATAACGCACCGACCGGAATGGGCATGGGTGGTCAGATGATGGACTGCATGGGTGGCATGATGTGGGGCATGGGCCTTGTATGGCTGCTCGTGGTCGTCGTGCTCGTCCTCGGGATCGCCGCGCTGGTCAAGCATCTCTTCGGGGGCAAGCGTTGAAGGCGCGGATCGCTCTCGGCGCCCTATCATTGCTCGGGGGAAGCATTGCGGCCGGCCTGTTCTGGATCGGACTTGACCGGGGCGGTCCTTCGGAACCGTCCGCAGAGCGGCTGGATCGCGGACGAGTGATTTACGCGGCGAATTGTGCAGTCTGCCATGGCGTAGAGCTTGAAGGGCAACCGGACTGGAAGAGCCGTCTGCCGACCGGCCGCATGCCGGCGCCGCCGCACGATGCATCCGGGCACACGTGGCATCACCCCGACGAGGTGTTGTTCCGCATCACCAAGGAGGGACCTGCCGCCGTCGTCGGCGGTAGCTATGAGAGTGACATGCCGGGCTTCGGCGGCGTGCTTTCCGACGACGAGATTCTCGCGGTCCTGGCCTTCATCAAGAGTACTTGGCCCGAGCGCGAGCGAACGCATCAGGCCGAGATCAGCCGTCGGGAAAAGGAGGGCAATCGATGAAGGTCGCGATTGCACTCGGATTTGTATTCGGGCTCATTTTTCCATCGGTGACGGCAGCGGCCGAACCGACCGCCGTCCCACTCCACGACACGCCGCGGCCCCTCCCTGAAATTGCGTTCGCTAACGAACGCGGCGATATGCTCACGCTCGACCGTTGGCGGGGGAAGATCGTCCTTCTGAACGTCTGGGCGACGTGGTGTGGTCCTTGCCGTGAAGAGATGCCAACACTGGACCGGCTCCAGGCGACGCTCGGAGGGGAGCGCTTCGATGTCGTGGCGCTGTCGATAGACCGCGCCGGTGCCGGCGTCGTGCGCCGGTTCTTCAACGAGATTGGGGTCAAGCATCTGGACATCTTCATCGACGAGACGATGAAGGCATCGCGCGACCTGAAGATCCTCGGCCTGCCGGGAACACTTCTAATCGGACCGAATGGCCAGGAGCTCGGTCGGCGGATCGGGCCAGCGGAATGGGACACACCGGCGATGATCGCCTTCTTCGAAAGTGTGATCGCCGAATACACCGCAAAGGAAGCCAAGCAATGAACACGGACCGAAATGCCGCAGAACCTGCCCCGCGCCTGCCTTTGTCGCTCAGGCTGCCCTGGCTATCAAAACGGCGGATTGTCCTTTTTCTGGCCCTCGGGACCGTGGGCGCGGGATTGGCCCTCAACTGGAACTGGCTGACGGCCGTCGGTGCCGCACCGATTCTACTTAGCCTTGCGCCTTGTGCCGCGATGTGCGCCCTCGGCCTGTGCATGCGTGGCGGCGGTGCAAGATCCTGCGCGACCCACGGCAAGGCGGACGCAGCGCCACGATCGCTTAATCGACAAGAGTGACGCGGCCGATCGGTATCACCGACCGGTCGGATATTCCGGAGAGACACCATGTATTTCGCACGCCTCGCCGCATTGGCAATTGCAACGGTCGCCTTCACCATGCCTGCAATGGCGCATCATCCCGGTGCCGATCTCGACGAGGTCATGGGCAGCAAGGAGCAATTCTTTCAGGCCATCGACAGTCCCGCGCCACCGTTCGAACTGGCCGACGCCGACGGCAATATCGTCCGTCTGTCAGACTTCGCCGACAAGATCGTCGTGCTCAACTTCATCTTCGCCGGCTGCACCGATGTCTGCCCGCTCCATTCCGCATTGATCGCGGATGTCCAGTCCAAGATCAATGCCACACCGATGAGGGACATGGTCCAGTTCATCACGGTGACGACCGATCCTGAAGCCGACACGCCGAACGTTCTGCGGCGCTATGGCGAGGCACATGGCCTCGATCCCCGCAACTGGATGTTTCTCACCCGACGCCCCGGCGATCCCGAGGATGCGACGCGCGCTCTATCGGAGACCTATAACGTCAAGTTCGAGCCGCTGGATGACGGGCAGCAGATGCACGGGGTGGCCACCCACGTGATCGACAGAGGCGGGCGTTTCGCAGCGAAGTTCCACGGGCTGCGGTTCGAGCCGTTGAACCTCGTGCTTTACATCAACGGACTCACCAATGCCCCCGACCGCCCCGCGAAGCCGGGGGAGCCTGACTGGTGGGAGAAGGTGAAAGGGCTGTTTCAATGACAGGCGCCCATCGGGACATGGACCCAACGCGCGGTGAAGGCGCGGTCGGGTGGCTTTCGGCGCTGCGCCGCTATATCACCTTTGTCGCCTTCGCGAACCTGATCTGGGAATTCGCGCACATGCCACTCTATACGCTGTGGGAAACAGGGTCGGCAGGGGAGATCATCTTCGCGGCCGTCCATTGCACTGGTGGCGATATCCTCATCGCGCTCAGCGCCGTCATGCTGTCCCTGTTCCTTTTTGGCGACGGAGCATGGCCCGCGGAACGCAGGATTCCTGTCTTTGCGGGCACTGTCGTCTTCGGGCTTGCTTATACGATTTTCAGCGAATGGCTGAACATCGAGATACGGGAAGCCTGGGCCTATCGCGAACTGATGCCCGTAATCCCGATTCTGGACGCCGGACTCAGCCCGGTCCTGCAATGGATCATCGTCCCGCTCGCTGGCTTCAGTCTTGCCAGGGCGCTCCCAACGGTGCGTCGAAAGCGAGGGATCGTCGATGCTTGAGCTGTCCGGGATCGGCCTGATCGCCACTTTTCTGGCCGGCGCCGTGTCGTTTCTTTCACCCTGCGTGCTGCCATTGGTGCCGGGCTACGTCTCCTATGTCGCCGGGCATGCGGTGGGCACAATCGATTCCGAGCCGACCGACCGTCGACGACAGGCATTGGTCATGGGCCTCTACTTTGTCTTCGGGTTCTCGACAATCTTCATGGCTCTGGGCGCAAGCGCGACCGCGCTCGGCCAGATGCTGCTGAGTTACCGGTATGAGCTCAATCTCGTGGGCGGTGCGATCGTGATCTTGTTCGGTCTGTTCATGATCGGCATGGCAAAGATCACGGTGATGCAACGAGAGTTCCGTTTCCACCTGTCCGTTCCGGGTGGACGGCCGCTTTCTGCCTATGTCCTCGGCCTTGCCTTCGGATTCGGTTGGACGCCCTGTATCGGGCCGATTCTCGGCGCCATCCTGACAGCCAGCGCCGCATCCGCGACCGTCGCGGAAGGCGTCGCCCTGCTCGCCGTTTATTCCGCCGGACTGGGTATCCCGTTTCTGTTCGCCGCCGCGTTCACCGACCGCCTCACAAGGCGCTTGCGCACCATTGGACGCATCGGCCGTCGGCTCCACCAACTCGCAGGGGGCGTTATGGTCGCGAT
>MRWG01000675.1_pt1 | contig 31479 bp, 22 predicted proteins | sample 1013341 | NCBI WGS metagenome assembly MRWG01 (sample SAMN06117577, study PRJNA244670) | biofilm metagenome | biome: Water; feature: Cathode Biofilm; material: Biofilm; isolation source: microbial consortium enriched at the cathode of a solar microbial fuel cell | place: USA: District of Columbia ... | reverse complement strand
CGCGACACGCCGGGAATGCCGCTGTTCGTCGCGGCGGCAGCGTCACGTTGCGGCGGCTGAGGCTGCTTGCCTTGGGCGTCATCCTCGTTTGGCGACTGGCCAAACGTGGCAACGACATCGCCCGCCGCGTCCAGAAATTCCATTTGCAATGACTTGACGGGATCGCCAGCTTCCTGGGCGCGCTCGCGCACGGCCACCTCAATCTGCTTGGCGAGCGACTGTCGCGCAAACTTGCTGACCGCGCCCGGCGCGAAGATCGTCAGCGCAACATGCCCGTCGCACACGGCGCTTCGCTTGATGGCGCCAATGGACGTGAGGCTGCGGCGCACATCGGGGTCCTCGACGGTGTCGAGCGCTTCAAGAATGACATCCTTGGTCAGGGGCATCGAAATCTCCGCGGAGTCGGTGGGATTCAGCGCAACTATAGCCGCTCGCGTTCATGGTCCGCGGCCTGGTCCTGTTTCGGCTCAATCCTTGACTGCGTGGGCCAGCTTCACGGCGTCTGTGCTGAAATCGTCCATCTCGATCAGGGCGCCACTCGCGGCGTCCGCCCCGGTCACGCCGATGAGTTTCAGCATCATCGTGTCGTCCGATGCATTGATGATGATGTGCGCCTTGTCCGCGTGAATGATGGCCTCACCGCTGACCAGGCTCAGGTCGTACAACGTGTATGTGCCGGGGTCCGCACGGTCGGCGCGCACGTCGTAGTACCCGACGCTGAAGCCCTCGAGAATCTTCAGGGCGTAGGTGCGCTTCACATCCTCAGCGGTCTGCGAATCATCCGAACAGCCATACCCTGCGAGCGCCACGAGCAATCCAAACAGAAAGCACAGGATGATGGGGCGGGTTCGCATGGCTGGTTCCCTTCGTGATTCGCTATCGCCGAAAGAAGGCGGATTCCGTTGGGATATCGGTCGTTTCTGGCCCGCCGTGAACCGGAGATCGCCGACTCGCGATCTGTTGAGTTCAGGCGCACGCCGACCGATAAAGTGAAGGAGCCTGTCCACCGAGACGGCGCAACGAAAGGCGATTCGCATGGGCCAAGGAATTCGACGGATCGGCGTGCTTACCGGGGGCGGCGATTGCCCGGGACTCAATGCGGTTATTCGCGCCGTCACCAAGAGCGCGATTTACAACCACGAGATCGAGGTCTACGGCATCGAGGATGGCTTCCTCGGGCTGATTGAGAATCGAATCCGGCGCCTGCACTCTGAAGATGTCTCCAACATCATCACACGAGGCGGCACGATCCTTGGCTCATCCAACAAGGCTGATCCCAAACGGTTTCCGACGGGGTACAACGAATCCGGCGACCCGATTTTCGAAGACGTCTCAGACCGGTGCCTTGCGCACATCGAAGAGCACAAGCTTGATGCCCTGTGCATGATCGGGGGCGACGGCACGATGACCGGCGCCCAGCCATTCGTCGATGCAGGTGTGAACTGCATCGGCCTGCCCAAGACCATCGACAATGATCTTGCCGGCACGGACATCACGTTCGGCTTCCTGACCGCCGTCGAAACAGCGACGGACGCCATTGACCGAGTGCACACGACCGCGCAGTCGCATCATCGCGTGATGATTGTCGAAGTCATGGGTCGCAACGCAGGGTGGATCTCGCTCTACGCCGGCGCTGCGTCCGGGTCAGACGTCATCATCATTCCTGAGATTCCGTACCGCCTCGAAAGCATCTGCGACTTTGTGAAGTTCCGCTCCAAGCACGGAAAGCGATTCAGCATCGTGTGCATCGCCGAAGGCGCCAAGCCCGCCGGCGGCGGTCAGGTGGTCGCGCGCATCGACCCGACCAGCCCGGACCCGGTGCGACTGGGCGGCGTCGGCGAACAGCTCGCGGACGACATCGAACGATGCACGAGCATCGAGACGCGAGCCATCGTCCTCGGACATGTCATCCGAGGCGGCACGCCCATCGCCGCGGACCGCGTCCTCGGCACCCAGTTCGGACACCATGCCATCGAGGTGTTGCTGGAGGGCAATCGCAATCGATTGGTCGTCATGAGAAACCAGCAGGTCACGGACGTGGACATCCGCGAAGCCGCCGACAAGCAACGACTGGTCCCTCGCGACCATCAGCTCATTCGGGCGTGTGAGGCCGTCGGCACCTGTCTTGGCGAATAACGCACCGACGCGTCACAATTCCGGGACACGGCGCCTGTCGCCACTACACCGGAGGATTCTTCATGACTCGTCGCATCACCAACGTCGCCGCGAATCGATTCCTTTTGATTGCCGTCGCCATGGCGGCTGGATTCGGACTGTCGCACGCGCTGGACCACAGCGCCTCGATGGCGAATGCGCAAATAAGCACGAACAACCCGGTTGTTGAGCGGCCATCGCGCGATAGTCACATCGCCATGGTCGCCCTTCCCGGCAGCGACACTGATGTGATTCGATCCAACACGAGCATGGCGGAGGTGGCGATCAAGGAACACCTGGCCGAGGGGTACGTCGTGCTGGGCATCACCAATGATCGCGTCTACATGGCCAAGCCCTGACGACCGGCGCACTGCCCATCAGCGCCGGTCGCGGTTCTCTTCGAGCCGACGCACGTTTTCCGCCACCTGGTCCGCGATGGATTGAAGATCGACCGTCTCCACCCATCGCGACATCCGAAGTTCGGCGCGATCGCGCTCGAGTCGCTCCATTTCGACAAGCACCGAATGCACACGTCGCCATTCGGCGATGGCCTGATCGGTGTTTCGCTGCCAATCGCGTCGCGAGCTTCCGGTGAGATTGCCGCCATAATCGACGTAGTAGGTGAAGTTGCCCGGATCGGCGCTCACCGCGCGCTCAATGGACGCAAAGAGCTCCGAATGCAGCATGCCGAACCGTTCAAAGACGGGCTTGGCTTTGCTGGCCGCTCGCTCCATTTCGTTGGCGCCCATATTGCCGCTGCCGCGCCACCGTTCAACGCCGAGTCCTTCGCGAAGGGCATCGGCGTATTTCTCCGTAAAAAGCGTCGCAAACCCGAGTTCGTCCGCTTCCTTCGCCGTCAGCGTCAGCACGGTGTCACGCTTGTCGAGCGTCCGGAGCGAATCGACGCGCTGCAGCTTGGGGCGCTCCGCGCCAATCACCCACTCGCCGCTCTCATCTTTCCATGCGTACGCCTCGGCTTCGCCAAGCACCATGGCGCGCACGACAACAGGGCTGTGTCCGTGCTTTTCCGCACGCGCCGCCAGGCGCGCTGCGATTGCTGAATTGAACTTCGCATCCACCTCGGCGTCGCCGGACGTTTCATCGCGCGAATACACCACCGCCGCGCCAATCGTGGCGCCCGGCGTCATATGCATCGTGTCGCACGACAGCGCCACCCATATCGCGGCGCTGATCGCCTTGTCAATCAAGGCGTGATACGTGAACTCGTCTTCGTGCTGCTCGAGAATCTCGGCAATGTCCTCAGCGGCCCACACGTAGCCCCCGTCGCTGTCGATTCGAAACACGATGTGCTCAACTCTGCGGCGACGGGCCTGCTCCAGCGCGTTCTCCACGCCAATCGGAATGATGTCCTCACCGAAGACGCCCACGATCGGGATTTCGAGGTACCGGATGTCCACCGGCGCCTGCCGGCGTGAAGATGGGCGTTGATCGCTGCGTTCAGGCGTGCGGCTTGGAGTCGCAGGCGTCTTTGGCTGAGCCGAACCGCCGCCGTCGTCAAAGAACCCGTCAGGCAGTGGTTTCTTCTCGATGCTCGCGATCTCGCGCCGGTGCAGCGTGACCGTCGAGCGGATGTTCGAGATCTTGGTGTCGATGGTGATCGACCTCGACTTCTCCTCGAGAATCACCCCAATGAAGGTGCGGCCATCCTTCATACGAACGACATCGGCGGGCGCGGGCCCGGCCAGAAGCAACGCCGCGATCACGGCGACCAGCGTCTTGCGCATCGTCATGGCGACCTCCATCTGGAGCGATTCGTTCGCCATGATAGAGAACCGACGACCGAAACCCCACACGAAATGGTTCAACGGCGTATTGTTCCGCCCATGCCGCTCATTCAGGTCGTCAATCTGCAGCACGCCTACGGCGCCGATGTCATCCTTGCTGGGGCGACGATCTCGATCGAATCCGGCGAGCGCATCGGCCTCGTGGGGCGAAACGGCACGGGCAAGAGCACGCTGATGCGGGCCATTGCGGGCCTGCTCCCGGTCGATTCGGGATCCGTGCAAATGCAGAAGGGCGCTCGCGTCGGGTACCTGAAGCAGGACCCGGAATTGCCGCCGGACGCCACGCTCCGCGACGCCGCAGAGGAAGCCTTCGCCGAACTGCACCGACTGCACGGCGAGCTGCACACGGTCTACGACGAGATGGCCGACGCCCAGGGCGATGCGCTCAACAAGCTCATGCGCCGCCAGGAGCAGCTCGACCGCGAGATCGAATCCGCCGGCGGCTACGCGATCGATCACAAGATCGATGCGACACTGCACGGACTCGGATTCACCGATTCGCAGTTCACTGTGAAGTGCCGCGATCTGTCCGGCGGGCAGCGAAGCCGCCTCGCGCTCGCGCGCCTGCTGCTTGAACAGCCTGACCTCATCCTGCTCGACGAACCAACCAACCACCTCGATATCGGCGGTCGCATCTGGCTCGAGAACTTTCTTCGCGATGAATTCCCCGGCGCTGTGCTTATGGTCAGCCATGACCGGCGGCTGCTTGAGAATGTCGTCACGCGCATTGTCGAGGTCGAGCAGGGGCGACTCATTGATTACCCAGGGTCATACACGACCTTTCGCAAGCTTCGATTCGAACGCCGCCTGACACAGCAGCGCGCCTACGAGAAGCAGCAAACGGAATTCAAACGTCAGGAGCATTACATCCAGCGCTACAAGACGGGGCAGCGCGCCAAAGAAGCGCGGGGCCGTCAGAAGAAGCTGGAGCGCGCCAAATCTGAATCCATCGAGAAGCCGCTAGAGCTCGACACCTTCCGGCTGCAATTGCCCAAGGCGCCTCGGTCAGGCGACATCGTGGTCACCGCCCGGGGCCTCTCCAAGCGCTACACCAACGTGAAGCTCGATGGCGCTGAAGCGGGTGAGAAAGTTCTCTTTCACGATTTCGAAGTCAAGATCGGTCGAGGCGAGCGATGGGGCATCATCGGCCCCAATGGCGCTGGCAAAACGACGCTGGTGGGATGCCTGCTCGGCAGTGTTGAAGCCAACGCCGGCAGTGTGCGCCTCGGCAGCAATGTCGTCGTTGGCTATTTCAAGCAAGACGAAGACACCATCAATCCCGATCGACCCCTCTACAGACATTTGCAGGACATCATCAAGAAAGAGAATCCGGATCGAGAACTCTCCGAACAGCAAGCGCGCGATCTTGCCGGCGCCTTTCTGTTTTCGGGCGACGAGCAGGATAAGGAGATGGGCATGCTCTCCGGCGGTGAGCGCGCCCGCGTTCGCCTCGCCGGCTTGCTGGCCTCCGCCAAGAACCTGCTCGTGCTGGATGAGCCCACCAACCACCTGGACATCCCGTCCGCGGAGCGACTCGAAGAGTCACTCACGGCCGATGGCGGATTCGAGGGCACGCTCTTGTTGATCTCGCACGACCGTGCGCTCATCGACGCCACATGCGATCACCTGATCGTGCTCGATGGCGAAGGCGGCGCCCGCATCACCGTCGGGAACTACTCCGATTGGCGAGCGAGGCAGGATGAACGCGACGCAGCGCGCCTGGCCCCTGCTGAACCCACAAATGCGAAGCCTCGCAAGAACAAAACGCAGAAGAATCGTCAGATGGAAGCCAGCGGCGGGCCGATGTCGCACCTGCGCATGGAAGACATCGAATCTCGCATTGAGACGATCGAGCTTCGACTCGGCGAGATCGATGCGGAGCTCAAAGACCCCGACGTCTGGAAAGATTTACAGCGCGCCACGGGGCTGACCTCTGAACGGGAGTCGCTTCAGGCGGAGTTGGAGCCCTTGGAAGAGGAATGGAGTCGCCGCGCGGAAGTCGCGTGACGGGATTCTCGATTTTCATTGGGTTGGCGACCAACCCTCGTGTACGCTCTCTCGGAGGAGGTCGAAATGAGACTTTGTGTTTGCGCTGCAAGTTTCGCCATGACATTCTGTGCCGTCGGAGCGCCCATCGACGATGTGCGCGATGCGGACACCGTCAAGTTCACCAGCATCGCCTTTGATTACACCGTCACCGGCGCCTCGAGCCTGATGGACTCCATCAGCGAGCCCAACCTCGTGGATTGCGTGGCCAAAAGCCCCGGCACGCTGGACATCACCATCGACCTCGCCAACTTCGGCGCCCCATTCAGCGCCATGATGACGCTCACCGGCACAGAGATGCCCAATGATGTGGTTCAGTGGGATGGCGCCATCGATGTCAACGAATGCGTGACGATTGATCTCAATGGCACGATGGTGACGGCCCTGGTGCGCGATGTTGAAGTTCGATTGACCGCGACCGCGACAGCCATCGCGCCGACGGCCGATGCGGACTGCTCCGAAACGTTCAACGTGCAACTCATGCACACAGGGACGAACGCGGACAACTTCATCAACTTTGTCGCCTACGGCGGCTGCATTCAGCTCCCGTTGACGGAAATCAACTTCAGTGCGCAGAACATGATGTTCACCGGCCTCACCGGCGCGGCGCCATCGCCCGATCTCAACGGCGACGGCGTGGTTGACGGCGCGGATCTTGCGACGTTGCTGGCCCAGTGGGGCACGAATGGCTCGGCCGACCTCAATGGCGACGGCATCGTCAATGGCGCCGACCTCGCCGCGCTGCTCGCCAACTGGAGTTGATTCGACGTCGGGTCGCTGTTCAGTCGCCGGCGATCCACGAGATCAGCGCCAATACCGCCCCAAGGGCGATCGCGCTGGCGGCGATCAATGGACCCGCAATCTGCGCCCAGGACACCTTCCGGGACTGAACCGAAATCATGGAGAGCGGCGAACGCTCAATCGACTGCTGCGCCGTCTCACCGCGACGCGCGCCATCCTGCACGATGGCGATGACCAGATTGGCGTCAAACGCGCGCAACCCGATGCGTTCGCCCAGATCCACCAGGCGCCGCCGATTGTCCGGGGTGAGCATGGCCGCTCGGCCGCCCTCCAGCAGTTCAGCAACGCGAACCGCGAAGATCGTCCGCGCGTCGCCGGCGCTCATCTGAGCCGCCGAACGATTGGCGTCCGCGATCGCGTTCTGGGCCGCGTCCAGCTGGCGCGCACGCTCAGCCTCAGATTGACCGCCCACCAGGCGCAATGATGACGCTGTTAGAGGTTGTCCCACCGCGGACCTCCAGAATCTGGGTCACGGCATTCAGATCGACCGTGTCTGGGTCGATCACCACCTTCGCCGCACCACAACTTCACGCGAATCTTAGGAGTGGCCTCGCAACCCGTCGCGTCTGGTCAATACACTCTCGCGACATGCGAATTCTTGGAGCCGAGTTATCGCCCCCAACGCAGAAACCGCCATTGCGCCTCCCGCTGACTCGAACGACGTCCCCAATGATCGTCCCGAGCAAGCGTCGCCGGTCCATGATCTGAATGCGATCCCCTCGATCGTCACGACGATGGATCGCGCGGCCTGTCTCTCCGCACTGGACAAACTGGCCCGCCGCGGGCGTTTGCCGGGGTTCGAGCAGATCGACGACCAGTCGTTCAAGGTCGCGCTCTTTGGCGAGCCTTTCGATCGTGATCTGATTGGCGAGATCCGTGAATGCGACGATTCAGTTGAGATTGCGTTCCGATCGCGCCTTCGCATGAAGATCCCGCTGATCTTCCTCGTGACCGTTGTGGTCTCGATCTGGCCGGGCGTTGAATTGATGGACGCGCTGATCCCCGCGTCATGGGGCTGGATCGATACGTGGATCTGGTACATGCCGCTGGTGGTCGGTCCGCTGCCGTTCGTCATGCCCCCGATGTGGCGCAAGTCGAGCCGAGCCGCGGCGGATCATCTTGGCGAACAGCTCGAGCGCATCGCGAGCGCGACGAACGGCCGGCTGGAATCGCCCGCGGCCTAATCGCGCCGCATTCGCAGGACATTCGAATCAGAGAATTTCGCCCTTCGCGCCATCGTCCTTCTTCGACGGCACGACGATCGCCGGCACACGCTGACGTTCAACCTGTTTGTTGAATGCCGGAACATCCTGCTTCATGACGCGATTCAGCGCATCAAGCTGCTCTTGAAGCGCTTCGTTCAGCATGTCAAACGCTTCGTATGACGGCTCGGTCGGCGGATAGTCACCATCAACGACGTACGCCAACGCGCCGATCTGATCATTGAGTTTGATCGGATAGTTCAGCGGATCCTGCGCTGACTTCGATTTCGTCTGTATGATGACTTCTTCGATGTCGCTGAGTTTGGTGCGGAGCGCATCGGCCGCCTCGCGCAGCTCACCATCCACACCGGCGTCTTTCGCCTGCTTCATCTGCGTGTCAATCTGCGTTCGCACGGCGCGAATGTCGTTGACTGCGGTGTGAGCGCGCGACAGGGCGTCATGAATCTCCTGAAGCAATTCAAACTGCTCGTCGTATTCGCTTTGTGTTGTTCCGACACCGGGATGGCCGCGAATCTCGAAGTCGTGACGAATCGACGAGTCGTCAATCCGAAGCTCAACGGCGTACAACCCCGGGGCTACGCGCGGCCCGGGCGGGTGCGGCGGCCACGCCACCGCGCCCGGCACTTCGACCGGGTCTTCAAGCCGCATGTTCCATGCGAAACGATTCATGCCCGGTTCAGCTTCGATGCGGTCGTTGTTGGGACGACCGGATTCGGAATCATCCGAAGCGAGTTCAATCGGGAATGCGCGGAGTTCTTCGTGATCACTGCTCAGGAAGACCAGCGACGCATCTGTATCTAGCGACGCAGGCAGGTTGAAGTAGACGCTGACGGCGCCCCACCCCTGCCGATCCGCCGTCGCCGGCTCGAAGAGCGCGGCTTCATCGCTTGCGCGATCACCATCAAGCTGCCGCAACAGATCCAGATCTTCAAGAATCCAGAATGAGCGCCCCTGGGTTGCAACGACAAGATCATTCCCCTTCACAACCAGGTCCGTCAAAGGCGTGATGGGAAGATCGAGCTGCAGCGATGTCCACTGCTCGCCGGCGTCGAATGACACATAGACCCCTGTCTCCGTCGCCGCGTACAACAACCCCTCACGGATCGGGTCTTCGCGCACGGATCGCACGAATGCGCCGTCGTCGATGCCGTCCGCAATCAGCGTCCAGCTCTCGCCGCCGTCGCGCGTGCGATACACGTACGGCGTGAAGTCATCCATCTTGTATCGATTGACCGCGGCGTACGCGGTGTCCACATCGTGCGGGCTTGCTTCGATCATGCTGATCAGCGGCCAGTCGCCCATGTCCTGCGGCGTGACATTGCTCCAATTGTCACCGTCATCGCGCGTCACGTGAATCAGACCATCGTCCGACCCTGCCCAGATCACACCCTCTTCAATTGGCGACTCGGCGATCGTGAAGATCGTGCAGTAGTACTCCACGCTGGTGTTGTCCTGCGTGATTGGCCCGCCGCTGGATCGCTGCTTGGATTTGTCATCGGTGGTGAGATCAGGGCTGAATTGCTCCCACGTCTCACCGCCATCGTCCGAGCGGAACATGGACTCGCCGCCCACAAAGACCGTGTCCGGGTCATGCGATGAAATCACAATCGGGAACGTCCACTGGAAACGGTGTTCCAGCGCCTCGGCGCCGGCGCCCATCGGATTCACCGGCCAGATCATGATGTTGCGCGATTCACCCGTGCTGTGGTCGTACCGTGTGAGGTAACCCCCATATGAACCGGCGTACACGATGTCAGGGTTTTCCGGATGCACCGCGATGTAGCCGCTTTCACCGCCGCCCACCGGGTAGAGATCGCGCTGCCAGTTGCCAAATTCGCGCGCCTGGCTGGAGACGGACGCCGTCGAATTGTCCTGCTGAGCGCCATAGACGCGATACGGATACTGGTTGTCGGTGGTCACGTGGTAGAACTGCGCCGTCGGCTGGTTGGTCTGTGTTGACCACGTGGCGCCGCCATCGAACGACACATTCGCGCCGCCGTCATTGGCGTTGATCATGCGTTTGGGATCATTCGGATCAATCCACAGGTCGTGGTTGTCACCGTGGGGCACGCGGATGTTCGACCACGTCCGTCCGCCATCGATGGACTTCTTGAACTGCACATTCAGCACGTACACCGTGTCCGGCTCGGCCGGATCAGCCTCAATGTGTGAGTAATACCACGCGCGCTGACGAAGACTGCGATCCTCACTCACGCACGACCAGGAGTCGCCTCCGTCGCGCGAACGAAAGACGCCGCCATCTTCCGCTTCGACGATCGCATACACCAGATCGCGCTGCGCCGGCGACGCGGCGACGCCGATCTTTCCTTTCACGCCCTTCGGCAAGCCATCGGTGAGTTCCGTCCACGTTTCGCCGCCATCGGTGGAGCGATACAAGCCGCTGCCTTCGCCGCCGCTGTCCATGCGCCACGGTGAGCGCGAAATGCGCCACATCCCCGCGTACATCACGCGAGGATTGTGCGGATCGATGGAGAGATCCACCGCGCCGGTGCGATCATTCACATACAGCGTATTGCGCCATGTGGCGCCGCCATCGGTGCTCTTGAACACACCGCGCTGTGCATTGGGGCCGAACACATGACCAAGCGCGGCGACGAAGACCACATCAGGATTCGTCGGATGAATCGCGACGTCGCCAATCTGCCGCGTGTCATCAAGCCCGACATGATCCCACGTCTTGCCCGCATCGAGCGATTTGTAGACGCCGTCGCCATGCGAAAAGTTGCCTCGGACGCATGACTCACCCATCCCAACGAAGACGACGTTCGGATCGGAATCCGCAACAGCAATCGCGCCAACCGAGCCAGTCTTGAAGTAGCCGTCTGAGATGTTTTCCCATCGTGCACCGGCATTGGTTGTTTTCCAGACACCGCCGCCGGTGGCGCCCATGTAATACGTTTGCGTATCGCCAACGACGCCGCAGACGGTTTGCGCGCGTCCGCCGCGAGCCGGGCCGATCGCGCGCCAAGTCAGCGCGGACATCCAATGCTGGACATCATCATGCCCCTCATCTGCATGCGCAGTTCCTGAGAACGAGAAAGACGCCGCCAAAGCGACGCTGATCACACCAACGAATGAAAACGCGCGCATGCTGAAACTCCTGCAGCAGATGAGAACACCAGAACCACTGTACTCGTCACGGGCTCGCTTCCGTCACTTGTTTTGCTTGCCCCATCAGTCCGATAAACACGCGTATCACTCGATTTGGTTAATCGTCAGGGGCAAATCCCGAGTCTTGCTCACGAGTGGCGGCCTCGCCCGGTGACGCCTTCCGTCGATGAGCCGCGCCCAGCGCCAACGCGATCGCGACCCACGCAGCGCCCATGACCGCCGCGACAGGCGCCAGCCCGACGCCAACCGCCGCCAGTCCTCGATGCGCCCACGCACCGACAACATCGCCGCCCCGATAGATGAACGTGTCAATGAACGCCTTGCTCTTGTACTTCTCATCAGGGCCGACCACGGTGAACAACACTTCGCGCACGGGCCTTGCAATCGCGTACTGCGTCGCTCGGCGGCCGACCTGAAACACCGCAAAGGTCATAAACATCGGCGCCAACGTGAGCGCAATGAATCCGCCCGCTGTGATGACCGGAAGGATGGCCAGCATCTTCCCTACGCCAACGGCGCGCGTCAGCCGCGCGGTCAGGAAGAGCTGAAAAATCAGCGTCAGTGCGTTGGCCACCAGGTCGAGCATCGCAAACGCTGCGGTGCGTTCTTCGTCGCTTTCGAAAATCTCGCTGATCCACCGTGCCTGTTCGAAATACACGAACGTCGCCAGCACCGTCATCAGTGCGATATAGGCGCCGATGCCCAACAGATACGGCGACTTCAGGAGCAGGACGAACCCCGCCTTCCAGTCGCGAGAGGGCTCTCCTTCATTGATGTGCACGGGGGAGTCGCTTGATGCACGCGCGGACATTCGAGCACTGCTGATCCGAATGAGCCGCCATACGCAAAAGACGGCGCACTGGATCATGACGACCGCAATCGGAAGCAAATTCGGTGTCTCGATGTACGCAACAAGCGTCGCAGCTGCGGCGGCGCCGCCCATAGCGCCAAGCGTCCCCCCCACGCCGATGAACGGAAACAACCGTTTGCCCTGCTCGCTTGAAAACACATCCGCCATGAATGCCCAGAAGACGGACACAGCGAACATATTGAACACGCTCAGCCACACATAGAAGACGTATCCGGCATACTCCTTCAACTCGTCAGGCAGCAGCATCAGAGCGCCGTAGAACAACAGGATGTTGAGCGAAAAGAAGTGATACGTCACCGGAATGAACCGCCGGCGCGGCAATCGCGATGTCATCCACGCGAAAATCGGATTGACAAGCAGCATCACCAGCCACGTGCCTGTAAAGAGCGTGGCCAGAATGTCGGCGCCGCGCTGAATGCCGAACGTCTCGCGCACCGGCCGCAGCATGTAATAGCCGCCGAGCAGAAAGAAAAAGTACGCCGCGGACCACAGCATCGCTGCAACTTCGCCCTTGCGCACATTCACCAACCTGCAAAGCGCGCGCACAATGATCGAGTCGTGCCCTTGATCGACCTGACCATCCGCATTGCTTGTCATGCGCCTGATTCGCCTTCCCGATTCGCCCAGCCCCGTGTCAGACCAAAATGTCCTCTACCCGTGTCACATGGCCAGGATGCGGCGCGGCGTCACTGCATCGCGCTGAAGAATGCAAGATCTCACGCAACCCTTCGGATCGAATACGCTACAAGCCTCAGAATCCGATGCCTTCAGGAGCGATCAATGACGACGACACGCCGCGAATTCATGCAAACCTCCGCCGGCGCGACGGCTGCGATCGCTGCCGGCGCGCTCTCACCGCTGGGAATGGCCATGCGATCATTCGGCGCTGAGAAAGCCGCCAAACCGCTGAATCTGCTCATTCTGGGCGGCACCGGATTCCTGGGGCCGGCCATTGTGGAAACCGCCACAGCCCGCGGACACACGATGACGCTCTTCAATCGCGGGCGCACGAATACACATCTCTTCCCCGATCTCGAAAAGCTCCAGGGTGATCGCGACGGCGATCTCGAAGCGCTTAAGGGTCGAGACTGGGACGCCGTCATCGACACGTCGGGCTACGTGCCGCGGCTTGTGCGCGACTCCGCTGAACTGCTCGCCGATCATTGCAAGCATTACACATTCATTTCAACGATTTCCGTCTACGCCAGCGCGCTAGAGCCCGGTCTTGATGAATCTGACCCCGTCGGCACGCTCGAAGACCCAACTGTCGAAGAAGTCACCGGCCAGACCTATGGGCCGTTGAAAGCGCTATGCGAGCAAGCCGCAGAAGACGCATTGCCCGGTCGCGTGGCGATCATCCGGCCCGGGCTGATCGTCGGCCCGCGCGACAACACGGACCGATTCACCTACTGGCCGGTGCGCATTCATCGCGGCGGCGAGGTCCTGGCGCCGCAATCGCCCGACAACTACGCGCAGTTCATCGACGTGCGCGACCTGGCGGAATGGAACATCCGCGTTATCGAAGACAACGTCACCGGCGTTTTCAACGCGACCGGTCCGGCAAAGCCGCTTCCATTTGACGACATGCTCAAGCAATGCCGTAAGGGCGTTGGCGGCGATGCGACATTCACATGGGTTCCGGCTGAGTTTCTGATGGAGCACAATGTTCGCCCGTGGGCGGATATGCCCGTCTGGATCCCCGCCGAGGGTGACTACACCGGTTTCGCCCAGCGCAGCGTTGCCAAAGCCGTCGCGGCTGGTCTGACTTTCCGCTCTACGGCGGACACGGCTCGGGCCACGCTGGAATGGTTCGAAACACTGCCGGAAGAGCGGCAGGCCAATCTTCGCGCGGGGCTTTCCCCTGAACGCGAGGCGGAGGTCCTCGCGGCTTGGCACGAGAGCCAGGAAAGTTGATCGACGAATTTGACCCCGATTTGCTGGTCCCTGCTGTTGATATTCGGTGGATTTCCGCGCGCCATGAACTTCCGTGACATCGGCGCGTACTATTCGTGCTTATGAACACTGTTTCTCTCGCCGGTTTTGATGAGCCGGTGAGTTCACTCTTACACCTCGGCGCCGCGCTGATCGCTCTGCTGATCGGCGCCCGCGCTGTCTGGAATCGACGGAGCGATCCCGCTCGCGCGATTGCGTTTGCCGTGTTTGTCTGCTCGGCGGCGCTGACACTGTCCTTCAGCGGCGTGTATCACCTGCTCGATAAATCCACCGTCGCGGCCGATGTGCTGGCGCGGCTTGATCATTCATCGATCTTCATCCTGATCGCGGGCACGGCGACGCCAGCCCACTACGCCTTGCTTCGTGGAGCCGCGCGTCGAATCAGCATTGCGCTGATGTGGCTCGTGGCGCTTGTGGGCGTTGTTCTGATCTGCACCGTGCTTCATGACGCCGCGATGCCGATCAAAGCGGCGCTCTATATCGCGCTTGGGTGGCTTTCGGCGTATCCCCTCATTCATGCATGGCGTGTGCGGGGCTACCGATTCATTCGATTCGCACTCTTCGGAGGCCTCGCCTACACCACCGGCGCGATTCTGTTGGCCATCAATGCGCCAACGCTCATCCCGGGTGTCTTTGGCCCACACGAACTGTGGCACATCGCCGTGATCGCGGGCCTGACGTTCCATTGGATGTTCCTCGCGGAGTTGTCCCCCGCGATGAAGACGGCGCGAATTCGTCGCCGAATGTCGCGTCAATCGCATGGACGTCCGCTCATCCGCCGCGCCACGTAACTAGGGCGCCGGCTCGTCCGTCGCGGCTTCGCCCATCTGGTAGTGATCAATCAGTGCGCGAAGCTCAGCACGGTCAGGCTCAGTCTCGTCGTAGTGCGCCGCAGCGGCTTGCAACAGTTCGACGGCCTCGTCCGTGCGCCCCTGATCGCCAATGGCAACCGCAAGGCTTTTTTGCATAGGCCCGAGGTACGCCGCGCCATCTAGGCCCATCGTTTTCGCCATCGTGAGCGCTTCGCGGCACGACGCCTCGGCGTCCTGCAATCGCTCCGCTCGTGTGAGTATCTCGCCCTGCACCAGCAACGCCGTCGCCGTGATCGGGTGCAACTCAGGAAGCGCGGCGCGGAGAATGCCAAGCGCTTCGTCCATCATCTCGATGGCCTCGTCGTCGCGGCCAAGTTTGCTCTTCAATTCAGCGAGCGAGAGCATCGGCATCGCGGGCGCAAAGTGGTCGTTGTCAAAGAATGCACGGTGCATCTGGACGGACTGGATCAGGATCGGCTCCGCCTCTTCAAGCTTGTCCAGACTGACAAGCAGTCGCCCCAAATTGGCGAGCGTCGCCGCGACATCCGGATTCGGTCGCGCGTCAACCGCCATGCGCAGGTCGATGGACTCACGATAGAAACGCGCGGCGTCGTCGAGTCGCCCCTCATTTCGCGCCAGCACCGCGAGCGAATTCAGCACGATTGACGCCTCAATCGGCGCATCGCCTTGCCGGTACAAATCAAGAGCCTGTGTGTATGACGACCTGGCCTCGTCAAGACGACGCACACGTCGAAGAATGGCGCCGCGAAGCATGGCGACGCGTCCCCGATCGATCAACGATGCATTCAACTCATCCGCCACGGCCTGCGCACGGTCAATGGAATCGAGCGCCTCATCCCACCGGCCGACATCCATCTGCAATTCCGCGTATTGCCGCAGCGCCCAGAGAAGGTCGCCCCTGTCGCCGCGCTGCTCCGCGCTCGCGATTGAGGCGACCACAATGCGCTCCGCCTCTTCAACTTGGTTGGAATTTGCGAGCGCGTTCGACATGGACAGCCACGCCACCGCGGCTGCGTCGTCGTGTTCAGCGCCGGCGGCTTCATACAGCACGACGGATTCTCGAAGCGCATCGATCCCGCGCTCGTTCTCAAAGATGGCGAGGTAGGCGCGCCCGATCGTCGAGAGCATCGCCGCTCGAACCACCGGCTGCTCAACTTCTTCATCAAGCGACGCAGCCGCGCGATCCAGCAACTCGCGCACCAGTTCCGTATCGCGACCCTGCGCATGACGCGGATCGAGTCCCAGCAGGATCTGTTCAAGAAATGACGACGACGCCGTGGCCCGCTCCAGCGCGACTTCAGCTTCGTGACGCGCATCCGCTTCGCGCATCAGCGCGGCGCCCGTGGCGACCAATCCCGCCGTCAGCGCCACGATCACAGCGCACACACCACCAACGAGCGCTCGATTTCGACGCGCGAATTTTCGAAGCTGATACGCCGTGCTCGGCGCGCGGGCTTCAATGGGCTCATTCCCGAGCCACCGCCGAATATCGGCGCCGAACTCAGCCGCGGACTGGTATCGACGATCTTTCTCGCGCTCCAGCGCCTTGGCCAGGATCGTGTCCACGTCCCCGCGCAGACTCGTCACGACCGAGCTGGCGCGTGATGGGTCGTCTTCTCGAATTCTCCGGATCGCGTCCGGCAACGCCAGCCGATCGACATCGTGCGGCAATCGATCAGTCAGCAACTCAAACGCGACCACACCAAGTGTGTACACATCGCTGCGTGTATCAAGATCATCCGGATTGCCGGACGCCTGCTCCGGACTCATATACGCAGCAGTGCCGAGAATCTGCCCCGCTTCGGTGCGCATAGTCGCGACGCGCATGTCGTTCTCTGTCATCCGCGCCACACCGAAGTCAAGAATCTTCGGCTGCCCGGTGGCGTCAACAATGATGTTCGCCGGCTTCAGATCACGATGAATGACGCCCCGCTGGTGGGCATGCTCGACTGCATCGCACAGCTTGGCCGCCATGGCGAGACGCCCTCGCGTGGACAGGTCGTTCGAGCGCGCGTACTCCAGCAGCCCCACGCCTTCGACCAACTCCATCACGAGGTACGGCGTTCGCCGGCCATCGATGTCAGCAACGCGCGCTTCATGCACCTGCGCAATGCCAGGATGCTTGAGCCGCCCCAGCGCGTCCGCTTCGCGCTCAAAACGGCGCATGATGGACGGCGTGACAAAGCCGGGGCGAATCAATTTGAGAGCGACACGCCGTTTCGGCCGCTCCTGCTCCGCTTCGTAGACGACGCCCATGCCGCCTTCGCCAAGCATGCGAATGATCCGAAACCCATCGATGTCTGGCGCGGCGCGGCTCGCCAGCGCAGCGCTGGTCAGATCACACTCCGCATTGGCCGAGTCATCCAACGCCCTCAGCAAGCGCTCGACTTCCTCGCGCAGCGCCGCATCATCGCCGCAGAGCGAATCCAACGTCGCGGCGCGCTCCGTCGCCGGCAGTTCGCACACGTCGTGAAAGACCGCCCGCACGCGCGCATAGGCCGCGTCACTCATCGTCCATCCTCAACTCCGCCCAAAGCCACGACTTGGCCATCTGCCAATCGAGGTACACCGTTCGTTCAGTGATGGCCAGCGCGTGCGCCACCTGCTCGACCGTCAACCCGCCAAAGAACCGCATTTCGACAATCTGCGCCTGCCGAGGTTCGAGCTTCGCCAGTTGTTCAATTGCATCATTCAGGGCAAGGACATCCCACTCGCCATTGCCCGTGCCCACATCGGACAACGTCAGCCGATCGCCTGCGGCGCCGCCCCGCTTGATCGCGTTCTTCTTTCGAGCGTGATCGACCAGCACCTGCCGCATAGCGCGCGAAGCCAGCGCCAGCAGGTGTTCGCCGTCGGCCGGCGGGCCGCTCTCCGCGTTCGCCAGCCGCAGATAGACCTCATGCACCAGGGCGGTCGGCTGAAGCGTGTGCGACGCGGGCTGGAGTCGAAAATGAGCCCGTGCGAGCGATAACAACGCTTGATAGGCCTCATCAAACCGGTCGCCGCCGTTGCCTGAATTGGGCGTCTGGTCGTGGGCCTCGCCCATGGTCGCCTACTCCACACTCCGCAGGGGTTTGGCCCATCCTACACGGCGCCGGGAAAAATCCGGACAGGTTGTTTCAGGTTCGGCGATCCGAACGCGTGGTCACACATGAAGTCGCCGTTCTCTCGGTGGATCGGGGCTTCATGGCTCATGCAGACCACTGGAGGACCTGAAATGAACATTCGAATGGCTTCGCTCGCGATCTCCGCGACCATCACCGCGTTGGCGTCCACCGCCGGCGCCGCGCCCCCCGTGCTCGACTTCCAGGTCGAGGACGACGCCTCGTACCTGCGATTCCTCGAAGCGATCGCCGCGGCCGAATACGCCCGGTACGACTTCGTCAATCAACCCAAACCCCGGATCGCCGGGACCGCCGCGGCCCTCGTCGTCTTCGCGACCCGGAACCCGCTTGCGGACGCCTCACAACTGACGGCCTTCGTGAACGCGTTCGATGCGGCCATCAGCAGCTTTGCGCCAGGCGACCCAGACCTGTTGCGCTCGTCCAACCTCATGGCGGCGGTGGGGTTTAGCACGCCGCTTCACACCGTGCCGGAACTGGCCGGGACGGATACGAACATCGGCGAGGACATCCTTGAGTTGCTTGGCCTCTCCGTGCCGCCCCCTGACAACTTCGAATCCATGCAGACTCGAATGGTCCAGTTTGACCTGGCGCGTGTTCGATCACTCACGGAATCCACAGAGCTGTCGAACGCGCTTGTGGTTGGATTCTCCGGGAATGACCTGAACGGTCAGCCCAATGACAATCTGGCCAGCGTCTTGCAAACGTATCTCGAATCGCAGGGGCTGGAGCCGTTCCCCGATGGCGTTGATGACGGACGGTTCGTGCACGTGGACGCCGCGCTGTCGCAACTGCCGATCGACTACGCGGCGTACAGCGCCGCGCTGGCCGAGCCTGTTGAATCGTCAACGTTGTGGAGCGCGGTCAATGGCGCCTTCGGCACGATCGCGAACGAATCCGCCGAGCGATTCAGCGAACTGCAAACGACGATGAGCAACGAGCCCACCCTGATTGAGGGCATCGCCGCCACCGACGATCCGCAATTCATGGACGATCTCGTTGCGGCGTATTACGCGCAGATTGACCAGGTCGCCATGCCGCGCACAATCATCGCGGCCAACGCGCTGCTCCTGCTGCAAAGCGAAGATCCGAGCATTCAGCACCTGGCGACGCAGTCTCGTTCGTTTGGATCGCTTGAGCTTCAGACCAACAACACCATCGCCGGCATCGAGCTTGGCTGTCAGTACGTCGGCGGCGCCGCCACTTTCATCGGCGGGGCGGCGACGCTCAACCCGGTGGATGCGATCTCCGGACTCGTCGATGTCGTCTCCGCCAGCGCGGGCATCGTTGACACGTTCGGCGATGTCGGGCCACCCAGCGCTGAGGAGCAGATGTTTGAGCAGATCGTCGAGATGCGCGACCAGCTCGAAGATGTGCGCGTCGAGATGAACCAGCGATTCGACCGCATCGAAGAACAGCTCAATGTGATCTACGGCGCTGTCGCCGACGGCTTCAATGCGCTGGGCATGCAGATTGGCGATCTCACGCAAGATGTCGCGGACATTTCGCGCGACCTCACGATCGCCCGCGCCTCGCTCGAACGCATCGAGGACGCCTTATGGGGTGTCGCGGAGGATGTGCTTCTGGTTGACCTGACATTGATCACCAATCAACTGCTCGATTACCGCGACGACGCGGGCGTTGATCTCCCCTACAGCCAGACGAACCCGAATTTCGTTTCGGGCGCTTCTGATTTCTTCTCCTGGGCAACGACGATCGCCAAGAACACCACGTTTGCCGGCGACCAGTCATCAACGCTCTCAATCTTCAACGCCCACGATCGACTCAACGGCCAGTCCATCGGCCGACAGGTCAATGATCTGCGCGTCTTTCCCGCGCAACTGAGCCAGCCCACACTCTGGCCGGCGCGCATTGCGGCGCCCGCGCCGTGGACACAGGCCGCCTCCGCATACGCGCAGTTTGCGAAGGAAAACCCCTGGTACTTCGCCTACATGTACGAGCAGCAGCTCGCCGGCGGTGGATCCGCGCCTGACCTCGATGAGATCATTTTCGAAGGTGAAGATCTGGCCGGCGCCGCCGCCAACGGCCGCAGCGAGACGCTCTTTGATGCGCTGTTCGATGGGTACGAGATGGCGATGGGTGACGTGGCGACGCGCATGGCGACGGTTCGCGATTCGGCGCTGGCGCTGGCCGGGTATCCGCCGATCGATCCCTGGGGCGGCGTGTCGCAAGAGTCCGATCACCTGGCAGGCACGTTCTCGAGCCTCAATGGTCAGTCAGGCCTGCTCAATCTCCCTGTTTCGGCTGCTTCCTGCTGGGACATTTACGGCGACACGACGACGCCGGAACTCCTGAAGATCATCGCCGAAGGCCAAGGCAACCCGACGATCAACCATTTCATGTACGTCACCGACAACGGATTCGGCGTCAACAATGACATGCAGATGCGCTTCCGATTCCACGCCAACGGCGCCGGCGTCCAGGAGTACGAGCGACGCCTTGTCTTGACGCTCACGCGCGACGGCATCCCCGTGCCCATCAACAACGACTCAACGGCGCAGGAGCTGGTTGATGAAGACCTCACGTTCTGGATCAACTTAGTCCAGGTCCTGCAAAACGGCGACAACCTCACCGGTCAGACACACGTTATGCCGAACATCATGGGCGACCTCATCAGCGTGCACGTCGTCAGCGATGTCGCGCTTCCAGGCGCCAGCGAGATCACCATCACCACCGTCCTGACCAGCCTTCAGGACACCGTCTGGATGGCGCTGGCCAACGATCCCGACCTCGACGATTTCTGGGTCCCCACCGCGTTGGGCTACCCCGCGCTCATTGAGGCGTACCTCACCTTCGCGATGCCCACCGCGATGGAGGAAAGCCCCATTCTTCGAGCCGCGCTGAATGGCCACCCGCATCAGGGCGAGCTTGCACTGCACGTCGTCGATTCCTTCGACACGCTCATGAACTCCATGCTCGGCGAAGGCGACAACGGCGAGTATCTGGATGTGGTGACGATCGCCGCGGAGCGCGCCGCCATCGCACAGGAAGAGGTCAACGAATGGCTCGCCATTCCACAGGCTGGTCACTCCTATGTTGACTGGACGCTCGCCGAGCTGCGAGCCCTGCGCGACAACGCATTCCGTCTCGCCATCGATGACATGTACCAGGTCGCGCCTGACAGCGTGCTCATCGTCGCGGTGGGCGACGGCGTGATCGCCAACGACATTGATCAGGCGTTCCGCACCATCAACGTGGACACTGACTTCGAGAACAACGCGATGTATGTGGCGCCGCAGAACGGAAGCGTGTCGCTGCATGCTGACGGCAGCTTCACCTACACGCCGGACCCGGGTTTCGAAGGCGTTGACAGCTTCAACTACCGCACGACATCCGGCATGGGTGTCGGCGGCGGGGCGCCCTTCGTCAACAGTGATCCGGCCACCGTGGTCGTGCTCGTCACGCCGGATGGCGCCGTCGCCTGCCCGGCCGACTTCACCGGCGATGGCGTCGTCAACGGCGCCGACCTCGGTTCGCTGCTCGCGAATTGGGGAACGAACAACGCCCAATCCGACCTGAACGGCGATGGCATTGTCGATGGCGCCGACCTTGGATCCATGCTCGCCGGCTGGGGCATGTGTCCGTAAGCAGTTTATGAGATCAGTGGTCTCGTCGAAGCGCCCCGCCATGCCCGGCGGGGCGTTTTCATTGCGCGCTTCGCTCAACCATGCGCGCAGTTCATCTGCAAACATGAGATTAGAAATGGAGCCGGGGGGAATCGAACCCCCGTCCCGTGGCAGTCAGCATGGCGCCTCTACGCGTGTAGTCGCTGTTGATTTGTCTCGGCGTCGGTCAGGCCTGCGACAGCCCTTCCTATGCCCAGCCTCGGAAAGTGTCTCACCTCCGCGCGCCGAGGCGCCGGTTGGAGGCCAGCCCGATGTCAGCGACCGCCACCCCATCGGGCGTCAGGCGGCGGTCGTCACGGTCAATTAAGCCGCGAGAGCAAACTGCGAATTGGCAGTTATGGGTGTGTACGCTTGTTGACGCGGCCAGCGTACGCCGCGACGCGCCACGCCACACTTCACATGCCCGGTCGAACCCTGTTCGGCCCCAGTTGTCAAAGAGCAGGCGGAATTGAGCCGCCCGTGGACGTTGATTCTAGGCGCACCCACGACGCCAGTGAATCAGACGCACGAAGAGTCGTTCGGTTCCCTGAACGCGGCGATTGAGAGCGAGCCGGAAAGCGGGAGCGAAATGGGGATGACCGCGGAGGAAGACGGAGGGTGTGGAGGGGTGGCATCTCCATCCGCCGCAGGCGGACGTGGGCATGGAGCCACGATGCGCTCACACATCCGAACCGCGCCCGTCAGGAAGCGGCGCGGCGGCGCATCAGCACATGAAATGGAGCCCGGCATCATTGTGCGAAATACATCGCTGTGACTCCTCGCTGGCGCTTGGGGCTCTGATTTGTCAGAACGACTTGCCGATCGTCTTCGCCTTCTCAGCCGCGGCGTTGACGATCTCCTCCTGCTGATCGCGCTTGGCGTCCACGCCGTCGGCGAAGCAGGTCTGGATGTCGTCGATGCCGATCCACTTGAGCGCGGCTTTGAGATACGTCGTCAGGAAGTCCTTCGTTTCGCGGGGGTCGCCGTCGTCGGGATACATGCCGCCGCGGGAACCGACGATCGCGGCTTTCTCGCACTTGAGCAATCCCTTCGGCCCGTCGGCGGTGTATTCAAACGTGACCCGCGCCTGCGTGACCGTGTCGATCCATTGCTTCAGCTTCCAGGGCGGCGCGAAGTTCCACATCGGCGTCGTCAGGACAAGATGATCGCACTGCTGCAGCGGCTCGATGTATCGCATGAAGTGCTCGAACCGTTTCTTCTCTTCGCCTTCGAGTTCCTGCCCCATGAACTGGTGGATGCGCGTGTTGACGCCCGTCTCATCCACCATGGGCAGGTCTTCGCTGAACAGGTTGAACTCGACCACGTCCGCGTTCGGATTGGCCTCGCGATAGCCCTCGATGAGGGCGTCAGCAACGCGAATGGAGCGGCTCTGACCACGCGGGCGCGGGTTGGCGATGATGTGCAACAGCATGAGCGAGGGCCTCCTCGTTTGGATTTCGTCGTTGGAAACGCTGCGGTAGCATACGCCGCATGAAACTCGGTGTGATCATTCCTGCGGCGGGCGCGTCGCGACGATTCGGCAATCGCGACAAGCTCAATGAAGATCTGGGCGGGCGGCCCCTGCTGCATCGCACGGTTGAAATTTTCGTGAATCATGATGCGCCCGCACATATCGTCGTCGCCGGGCCCTCAGATGAGAACGGCTACGACGAATTCAAGCTGCGCCACGGCGACAAACTTGCGCTGCTGGGCGTCAACTTATGCCCCGGCGGCACAACGCATCGCTGGGAGACGGTGAAAGCGGCGCTCGACCATCTTCCGGATGACTGCACGCATGTCGCCGTGCACGACGCCGCGAGGCCGTGCGCGTCGCGTCAATTGCTGGACCGTGTCTTCGCCGCCGCAGCGAAGAACGACGCGGTGATCCCGGCGATTGATGTGTCGGACACGCTGAAGCGCGTCAGCGCCGAGACGAAAGAAGATCGCGACATTGACCCGCTGGACGCCCTGCTCGGCGCCGGTGGTAAGAGCAACACCAACGTGCGCACGGTGGAAGAAACCGTCCCCCGCGAGAATCTCGTCGCCGTGCAGACGCCGCAGGTGTTTGAGGTTGGCCTGCTGCGCCGGGCGTACGAACAGGCGGATCTTTCCAGCACGGATGACGCGGGCCTCGTTGAGCGGCTCGGCGAAACTGTCGCCGTGGTCGAGGGCGAGCCGACGAATATCAAGGTGACGACGCCGGGCGACATTCGAATCGTCATGGCGATCCTCGGCCTCAAGCCGCAGAAGGAACGCGCGGCTCACAAGCGGTTCTGAACCACGCGTTCGAGGAGCAGACGCGATGACCATCACGGCGGAGCCGGACGTGGCGAGCACGACACAACAGCAACAACACGCGGACGAAGCGCCGTACTTCAGCGGCGTGACCGGTTTCGTTCGCTACATGGACGCGGCGCTCGAGGTCTTCGAGACAATTGAGCGGCCCTGCCATGTGCTGGACATCCCCGCCGGGCACGGCCAGTTCACCGATGCGCTTCGTGCCCAGGGGTGCGATGTCACGCCAGCGGACATCAACGAGCTTCGCGAAGATTACGTCTACGCGGACATGAACAAGCGATTGCCTTTTGATGACGGCGCGTTCGATGCGGCGGTCTGCATGGAAGGCATCGAACATCTGGTCGACCCGGTCAACCTGCTGACGGAATTGTTCCGTGTTGTGCGGCCCGGCGGGACGGTGGTTGTTTCCACGCCCAACGTCTCCAACTTCTATTCGCGGCTGCAGTTTCTGTTCACCGGCACGTTCTACCAGTTCAACCCCGCGACGCTGCGCGACCTGCCGCCCGGCGCGATGGAGGATCGGTTTCATATCTCGCCGATGCCGTATCAGCGCATGCGCTATCTCGCCGACCTGTGCGGCGCCGATATCGTCGATGTGCGCACCGATCGCTACAAGAAGAAGTGGCTGATGCCGGTGTACTGGGTGATTCAGGGACTCGGGTGGCCGTGGCGCAAGGCGCTGTTCTTCAATAAGGACGCCGAGCGCTGGCGCGAGCGCAATGAAGCGATGTATTCACACATCAACGCGCCCGCGCTGCTTTTCGGGCGCACGATGGTGCTGACATTCCGCAAGCGGTCTGGTTGACGGGGCGTCAGCGCGTCAGCGTCAGTCGATTCTTGAGATCCTTCGGATCCACCGCGACTACAGCGTCCGGGCCGCACAGATCGTCCGCCATCGCTGACACGCCTCGGAACATGTCGCCGGCGGCGTTCACGATCGCATCCGCTTCGTCATCGCTGAACTGAAGTTCATCAAGCGTGGTCTTGAACTCGCCCCACTTGCCGCGCTGGGCTTCGCCGTACGGGTCAAGCCATTCGACGCCGGCATTCTCAAGCTCGTACGCCTTGCGGACGGCCATCGCGATGAAGCGACCACCGTTGTTGCTGCCTTCGAGCACATACAGATGCCCGATGAGCGCGACGGGGTTGGATTCAGTAAGCGATGAGAGTTGCTCGCACAGCTTCGTCGTCGCGGTTGTCGGCTCTGCCTTCGTCCCATCGAAACCGAAGTGCGCGAGGTCCGACATCAATCGCGGCGCCTGGAAGTACTCGTCCTTCACAAGACGCTGCACACGCTCATCGCGATCTCGCGCCGATCGAAGCGCGGCTTCAAGCGACTGATGCAGGAGCAGCATCTGCTCCATGTGGGCGGCGTATGCCTCGCGCGTCAGTTGCCCTTTGAGCAACGCGCGCTGGAACGTGTGGCTCTCCGCATCGTCATGCAGCGGCTGAGTTTCCGTCTTGAGTCGATGTGAAATCGGCGTGGCCGTGGTCGTCGTCATCTCATACTCCTGCCCCGTTCGCGGGGGCTCATTATGCGCCGCCGCGACCAAGCATCCACGCGACCGCGAAGATCACCAACCACACCATGCCCTTGGCGAAGAAGAAGAGGAATCCCGCCAAGCCAAGCCGTTTGAGCCATGCCGCCACGTCAGTCGCTCCGATCGAGGGGTGAGCGGCCCTTGAACGGCCGCTGTTGAGACTGGGTTTCAATTACGGACGTTGTAACGAGCCTCGAAATGGCCGTCAAACGACGAAATCCACGCCTCAGGCTCGGAGCGTCGCGTTCACGGAGCCGCTTAGCGCCTTGACCACGGACTCGATCTGCGGATCGACTTCCTCGTGCCGCAGGGTGCGATCAGGGTCCTGGAAACGCATCCGGAACGTGACTGATTTCTTCCCGGCGCCGACCTGCTTGCCGCGATACACACCGACGAACGACACACCTTCAAGCAGGGCCGGGCGCGTCGCCGTCACCGTTGATTCGATGTCATTCCACGGTGTGTGCTCATCCACGACGACGCTGAGATCGCGCTCAATCGCCGGGTACACCGGCAGCGGCTGCACATTCGCCTTCGGCGGATAGAGATCAAGCAACGCCGGGAGATTGACTTCAGCAATGATCGCAGGTGTCGCCAGGTCGTAGTGCGCGACAGCTTCGTCACTCAACAGAGCCGCATAGCCCAGGTGCTGCCCATTCAATCGGATGAGCGCGTGCGCATCTGCTTTGCACGCCTTGAACACGGGAGGCGCGGCTTCAACTTCGATCGACGCCTCGGCGCCGCCCATGACGCGTGCGCATGAATCGATCACGCCGCGCATCATGCGCCAGGCTTCCTGAGCGTCCGGCGCATCAATCAGCAACGCCAGATTGCGATTCTCCACTGTGCGTCCGTCATCCGTTTCGGCGTACACCGACGCGGTTTCAAAGAGCCGCACGCCTCCATCGCGATGCACATTGCCGTCCTGGTTGACCTTGCGGCAACGCAGCAGACTCGGAATCACGCTCGGGCGAAGCGCAGGCTCGCCCTTGCGGCGTTCTTCATCCACACGCAGCGAAGTCATTCCCGGCGGCATGAAGAGATCCGCCTCGGATTGCTGCACAAAGCTGAATGTCACCGTTTCGAAGAACCCCATGCCGGTCAGGGCGCCGCCGAGGGCGCGCATGGCGCGTTCACGGGTCTGCAGCGGCTTGATCTCGACCGCCATCTTTTCTTCGATGGGAATGTGATCAAAGCCGTGCACGCGGGCGATTTCTTCGATCAGGTCGATTTCGCGCGTCAGGTCCGGTCGGTGCGCCGGGCCCTCGCAGCGAATCAGTTCGCCCCGCTCATCCATGGACGCTTCGATGTCCAGCGCCTTGAGATGATCCACAATCTCTGACGGCGGAATCACGATGCCGAGCAACTGATCGCACCGGCGCGGGCGCAATTCGATGATGGTCTTTGAGCGCCGCTCCTGCCCCTTGTCGATCACGCCTTCGAGCAACTGACCACCAGCGACGTCGAGAATCAACGCCGCGCATCGCGCCGCAGCGAAATCGATCGTGCGGGGATCGACGGTGCGTTCGAAACGATGGCCGGCGTCGGTGCTGATCTTCAACCGCCGCGCCGCTCGCCGGATCGTCGCCGGGTCCCACGTCGCGGCTTCAAGCAAAACATCTGTCGTCTTCTCCGTGACGGACGTTTCTTCACCACCAATGACGCCCGCAAGCGAAACGGCGCGCTCAGCGTCCGCGACCACGAGCTCATTGCTTTTCAGCGTGTGTTTGCTCCCATCGAGCGCGAGGAACGATTCTTTTTCCTTCGCCCAGCGGACAATGATTTTCGGCCCCGCCAGGGTGTTCAGGTCGAACGTGTGCGTCGGCTGTCCAAGCTCGAACAACACGTAGTTGGACACATCCACCACGTTGTTGATGGACCGCTGACCGATGGCTTCGAGCGACTCGCGCAGCCAGTCCGGGCTGGGGCCAACTTTCACGCCGCGAATGACGCGCGCCGTGAATCGAGGGCACACGTCCGGCGTTTGATTGTCAACATCCGTCACATCGCCGACTGTCGCATCCGCGCCGGGGCCGATCTGCGGGTCGAAGGGGATGACCGGCATGGTCAGCGATCGTCCAGTCTGCGCCGCGACCTCGCGGGCGAGACCGACATGACTCAGACAATCGCCCCGATTGCTGGTGAGTTCGACATCCAGCACGACATCGCCGCCGGGGCGGTCCTCTCGTCCCTCAATGGGAAAACCCGCCCGCTCCAGAGCCGCGGCGACTTCATCCGCGCCAAGGCCCGTGGGCGTGAGATACCGATTCAACCAGGCAACACTTGTGAGCATGGGGAGGAGGATACCGAACGAAATTGGGTGGTGAATCTGGGGATTTCGGTGAGACAGGCGTCTCGCCCTTCCATTGCGCAGTTGAAGCGGGGAAGAATGCGGAGGAGGACTGAGGCGTTGGAGAGGTGGTATGCCCACGTCCCCGTGGGCATGGTTGAGCATGAGTGCGCGACCTGATCCGAACCGCGCCCGTCAGGAAGCGGCTTGGCGCCAGTCCATTGGAAACGCGCAACTGATATGCCCGACACCAAGATTTCAAAGTACACAACAGCAACCCCTCGCTAGCGCTCGGGGCTTAGATGGTCGCTTCTTCAACTACCGTGATTCTCGCTCCGCCCGCCCGAAGCTGATCCAGCTGCCGCGACCCGATCCGTACGCGCAGGCGCACGGCGCCATTCTCATATTCGCGGTCCAGCACTTCGGCTCGATTCTCAATGGTGTGAATCGTCTTCGCGTCTGACAGCGGGATGGACAACTTCAATTCGCGCACATCGCCGGTGCTGACGCTTCGAACGAGCTCCCGAAGCTGCTCCATACCCTCGCGCGATTGCGGGTGATCGGGCGCCGCTGCGCACAATGGGATCGCGCCGGGAATGCGATTCAGCCAGACCAGCAATTCCGCGTTGTCGCGCAAACGATCAACCTTGTTAAGGATCAGCGCCCGTTTGGGCGCCGTCCATTCCTGGCCGGCGCGTTCCTCAGCCTTGCGCGTCTCTTCGAAAATCGCATCCAGCGTGTCCATGACGGTCTGGTAGTGGAGCTCCGCCGCCGGGTCCGCAACATCCAGCACGATCAGCAGCAGATCCGCATGCGTTGTCTCTTCGAGCGTCGCTTTGAATGATGCGACCAAATGGTGCGGCAGGTCGCGCACAAACCCGACCGTGTCAGACAGCATCACGCTCTCGCCGCCGCCCATGTCCCACTCGCGTGTGCGCGTCATCAGCGTCGCAAAGACGCGATCATCCGCGTACGCCCCGCCCTCGGTCAGCGAATTGAAGAGCGTGGACTTGCCCGCATTGGTGTAGCCCACCAGACCGACCATCACGTGGTCTCGTTTGCGTTTTCGAACGGCGCGAGCCTTCCGGTCCTGAATCTCAGTCAGTTCGCGCTTCAGGCGCGTGCGCCGATTCTGCACGAGGCGCCGGTCAACTTCGAGCTGCTGCTCACCCGGGCCACGCGTGCCGATGCCGCCCACCCCGCCGACACCCACGATGCGCTCCAGGTGGTCCCACATCGCGCGAAGTCGCGGGTAGGTGTATTCCAGTTGCGCCAGCTCCACCTGCAGCTTCGCTTCATGCGTCGTCGCGCGGCCGGCGAAGATGTCGAGAATCAACTCCGACCGATCGACGACTTTGCGCTCGACGCGCTTCTCAATATTGCCAATCTGCGCCGGGGAGAGGTCATGATCGAACACGACCAGCGTCGCATTGGTCGTGTCACAGAGTCCTTTCAACTCATCGAGCTTGCCCGAGCCGATGTACGTGCCCGCCTCCGGCTTTTGTCGATTCTGAATCAACTCACCGACGACCTTGGCGCCCGCAGTCTCCGCCAGCGCGCGCAGCTCCCCAAGCGGATCATTCGGGTCGAACCGGCTCTCAGGCAGGTAGACCGCCGCGAGCACGGCTCGTTCGCGGCTGACCTTGATATTCGTTCGCTCTCGATTAATGGCCATATGCAATGCGGGCGAGAACGCCCGGCGAATCCTCCAATCGCTGAGATGGTAGGCAGAAGTGTGAATCCGTCGCGTGTCCGGCTCAGGAAAACACGCTGAGACGGCCCGCGTACCATGACCTGATCCCCGACCACCCATGATGCCACTGTTGGAGGCCGCCACCTCATGCACCGCAAGATTATGCCCCTGCTGCTCGTCGCGATGGCGACCGGCGCCACGTTCATCGCGTTGTCTCCGACTCGCGCCGCCGCGCCCTCCAGCCCCTATTCATGGTTCGAGCCGCTCGTGGATATCGAACGCATCATCGAGGACCGCTACGTCGAAGCTCCGGACCTTGAAGCCATGCAGACTGGCGCCATCGAGGGCATGATCGAAGCGCTCGACGACCCCTACACCGAGTTCATCCCCAACAAATTCATCGCGGATTTCGACAAGTCCGTGCGCGGCCGATACGTCGGCATCGGCGCCGCCGTGAACATGGAGGACGGCGAAGTGACCATCGTCACACCGCTGGATGACTCCCCCGCCTTCGAAGCCGGCCTGATGTCGGGCGACAAGATCATCGCCGTGGATGGCGAGCCGACCACAGGCATCCCGATCAATGCGACCATCGACATGCTCGTCGGTGAGCCCGGAACGCAGGTCATGGTGACGATTCGACGCGGCCCCGACACGTTCGATGTGCCCATCATCCGCCGCCAGATCGTCACGCGCACAGTCTCCGGCTGGAAGCGCATCGGCGAAGACTGGGATTTCATGATCGATCCTGAGCACAAGATCGGGTACGCCCGCATCTCACAATTCAATGCGACCACGCCGCGAGAGCTGCGTGAAGCACTGGATCGCCTGCGCGAGAACGGCATGGAAGCATTCGTGCTCGACCTTCGCTTCAACCCCGGCGGCTTGTTCGCGGCGGCCACACAAATGGCGGACTTCTTCCTGGAGTCCGGCCTCATCGTCAAGACCCGCGGCCGCGCGCACCCGGAACAACCGATGTACGCGACGCGCCAAGGCACGCTTCCCGAGTTTCCCATTGCGGTGCTGATCAACCAGCAAAGCGCTTCAGCCAGCGAAGTGCTTGCGGGCGCCCTGCGCGACAACGACCGCGCGATCATCGTCGGCTCGCGATCATTCGGAAAAGGCGTCATGCAAAGCGTGCTCGCCCTGCCTTCCGGCGCCGGCCAACTCAAGGTGACCGAACAGTACTACTACGGCCCCTCCGGTCGAAAGATTCAGCGTGATGATGACTCCACCACGTGGGGTGTGGATCCGACCGACGGTTTCCTCGTCACGATGAGCAACGAAGCGTACGGCGACATGCTTCGCATCCAACGCGACAACGCCATCATTCGCGACGTGCAGGACGCAGGCCCGACTGCGGGCATTGGCGCTGACTGGATTGAATCGGATCTCGCCGACGCGCAGCTCGCCGCGGCGGTGCGAGGCCTCATCGGCAAACTCGAAACCGGTGAGTACACCATCGCGACCGACGCTGATGTCGCGGACACGATCGAACTCCAGGAGCTCGAACGACTGCAAACCGCCCGCGAACGACTGACGCGCGACATGGAGCGGCTGCAACGTCGCATCGCCGCGCTGTCGAGCGTCGCGCCGGAAGATCAACTTCCCGATCCAAAGCAAATCGTCCCGGAGGGCGTCTCGCTCAACGGTGGCGTGATCGAACTTCGCAATGCTGATGGCGACGTCGTCTCGCGCCTTCGCATCACGGGCGATGGCGTGGAGCGCTGGCTCGTCGATGCGCCAGTGGAGATTGAGACATCCGAAACGCTTGAGCCGGCCGGCGCGCCGGACTAAATGCATGCTGATCCTCGGGATCGAATCGAGTTGTGATGAAACCGGCGCCGCTGTGGTGCGCGATGGACGTGATGTGCTGTCCAACGTCATCGCGTCGCAGGACGACCTCCACGCCGAATACGGCGGCGTGGTGCCTGAGATCGCCAGCCGCGCGCATGTGGAGCGGATTCTCCCCGTCGTGCGCAAGGCGCTCGCTGATGCAAATGCAGCATTCGAAGATCTGGATGCGATTGCTGTTGGGCATCGGCCAGGGTTAATCGGGTCGCTGCTCGTCGGCGTCGCCGCGGCTAAGGC
>MRWG01000674.1_pt1 | contig 31545 bp, 27 predicted proteins | sample 1013341 | NCBI WGS metagenome assembly MRWG01 (sample SAMN06117577, study PRJNA244670) | biofilm metagenome | biome: Water; feature: Cathode Biofilm; material: Biofilm; isolation source: microbial consortium enriched at the cathode of a solar microbial fuel cell | place: USA: District of Columbia ... | reverse complement strand
GCCCTTTCGCCGTGGTCGATGTCCGAGATCGAGCGGCGGTTGCCGGGCACGGGCATGATCCGCACCCATCGCAGCTATATCGTCAACCCGCTCCACGTCTCGGGTTTCGAGCGCAAGAAGGACACCGGCGTGGTGTTCTTCGAGGGCGGCGGGGCCATCGCCAAGGCACCGGTCAGCCGCTCGCGCCTGTCGGCGGTGCGTGCGATGTTCGGGGTCTGAGCGGGGCAGGTTGCAATTTTCTGCGGGTGCATACGCCGTTCGTGCGCCATCGTCGCATTTGGTGAAGACGAGCGCGACATCCGTGCGCCCCCGCTCGCCCCCGCGACCTGCCCTGATCCAGCCTGACCTGCATGGGCCGACACGGCCCCGTCAGGGAGGACAAAATGATACCGTCAGCATTCGAGTATCACCGACCGCCCAGTGTGGCGGAGGCGATTCGCATCGTGTCCGAGCGTGGCGACGATGCGCGCGTCATCGCCGGTGGGCACAGCCTCATCCCGATGATGAAGCTGCGCATGGCCCATCTCGAGCACCTCGTCGATCTGCAGGACGTGGCCGAACTCAGGGAGCTCAGCATCGCGGACGGCATCGTCCGGATCGGCGCGATGGTCACGCAGCATGAACTTATCACGCACGAGGGGCTGGCGCAGGCTGTGCCGATCGTGCGCGAGGCCGCGCTGCTGATTGCCGATCCGCAAGTGCGCTACATGGGCACGATCGGCGGCAACCTCGCCAATGGCGACCCGGGCAACGACATGCCGGGGCTGATGCAATGCCTGGATGCGCGCTTTGCCCTCGAGGGGCCGGAGGGCAACCGCGAGGTCGCCGCGCGCGACTTCTACGAGGCTGCCTACATGACCGACCGCGCGGACGAGGAGATCCTCACGCGCATCACCTTTGCCGCCCCGACCGGAGGCTATGCCTACGAGAAACAGAAGCGCAAGATCGGGGATTACGCCACAGCCGCGGCGGCGGTGCTGATCAACGCGCAGGACGGGCGGGTGATCCGCGCCTCGGTGGCGATGACCAACCTCAGCGACGTGCCCGTCTGGTCCGAGGCCGCCGCCGACGCGCTGATCGGCACGGCCTGCGACGCGGCCGCCTGCGACGCGGCGGTGGCGGCGATGAGCGCCGAAATCGACCCGCAGGAGGATTCCCGCGGACCGATCGAATTCAAGCGCCACGTAGCCGGCACGATCCTGCGCCGCGCCATCGCGCGGGCATGGGCCCGCGCCTGAGGGAGGACAGCATGAGCGACAAGATGCACATAAAACTCACCGTGAACGGCGCGCCGCGCGAGGTGCTGGCCGAGCCGCGCGAACTCCTGATCCACGTGCTGCGCGAGCGGCTTGGGCTGACGGGGCCGCATATCGGCTGCGAGACGACCCATTGCGGCGTCTGCACCGTGGACATGAACGGCAAGTCGGTGAAATCCTGCACGGTTTTCGTCGCGCAGGCCGACGGGGCCGAGATCACCACCATCGAGGGTCTCGGCACGCCGGACGAGCTGCACGTGCTGCAGCGGATGTTCCACGAGCATCACGGGCTGCAATGCGGCTTTTGCACGCCGGGGATGATCACCCGCGCGCACCGCCTGCTCCAGGAGAACCCGGATCCGACCGAGGAGGAGGTGCGCTTTGGCATGGCCGGAAATCTCTGCCGGTGCACGGGATACCAGAACATCGTCCGCGCCATTCTTGCGGCGGCGGCGGAACTGAACGCAGCCAGGGAGGCGGCACAATGAACGACATGACCCCGGAGGGCCGCGAGGAACGCCGCGGCAAGCTCAAGGGCCTCGGCCATGCGCGCCGACGCGTAGAGGATGCCCGATTCACCCAGGGCAAGGGCAATTACATCGACGACATCAACCTGTCGGGTATGCTGTTCGGCGATTTCGTCCGCTCGCCCCATGCCCATGCCAGGATCACGTCCATCGACGCCTCTGCCGCGTTGGAACTGCCCGGCGTGGTGGCTGTGCTGACGGCGGACGATCTGCGCCCGCTCGACCTGCACTGGATGCCCACCCTCGCGGGCGACAAGCAGATGGTGCTGGCCGACGGCAAGGTGCTGTTTCAGGGGCAGGAGGTGGCTTTTGTCGTGGCGCGCGACCGCTACGTCGCCGCCGACGCGGTCGATCTCGTCGAGGTCGAGTACGAGGAACTGCCGGTCATCACTGACCCGTTCGAATCGCTCCAGAGCGACGTTGTGTTGCGCGAGGACCTTGACCCCGAGGCACCCGGTTCCCACGGCCCCCGCCGCCATCACAACCACATCTTCCTGTGGGAGGAGGGCGACAAGGCGGCCACCGAGCAGGCGATCGAAAGCTCGGAGGTGGTGGCCGAGGAGATGATCTATTACCACCGCACCCATCCCTGCCCGCTCGAGACCTGCGGCAGCGTCGCCTCGATGGACAAGGTCAACGGCAAACTCACCCTGTGGGGCACGTTCCAGGCACCGCATGTGGTACGTACCGTGGCGTCGATCCTGTCGGGCATCGAGGAGCACAACATCCGCGTGATCTCGCCCGATATCGGCGGCGGCTTTGGCAACAAGGTCGGGGTCTACCCAGGCTATGTCTGCTCGATCGTCGCCTCCATCGTTACAGGCAGCCCGGTGAAATGGATCGAGGACCGGATGGAGAACCTGATGTCCACGGCCTTTGCCCGCGATTACTGGATGAAGGGCCGGATCAGCGCCACGAAGGACGGTCGGATCACCGCCCTGCACTGCCACGTCACCGCCGATCACGGCGCGTTCGACGCCTGCGCCGACCCGACGAAGTTTCCCGCCGGGTTCTTCCATATCTGCACCGGCAGCTATGATATCCCGGTGGCCTATGTCGCCGTGGACGGGGCCTATACCAACAAGGCACCGGGGGGCGTGGCGTATCGCTGTTCCTTTCGCGTGACCGAGGCCGCCTACATGATCGAGCGCATGATCGAGGTGCTGGCCATCGAACTGGGCATGGACGCGGCCGAATTGCGGGCCAGGAACTTCATCCGCGAGGACCAGTTTCCCTACCAGTCGGCACTGGGCTGGGAATACGATTCGGGCGACTATCACACCGCCTGGAACAAGGCGCTCGAGGCGGTGAATTACGAAGGGCTGCGTCGCGAGCAGGCCGAGCGGGTCGAGGCGTTCAAGCGCGGAGAGACGCGCAAGCTGCTGGGCATCGGCCTCACCCATTTCACCGAGATCGTGGGGGCGGGCCCGATGAAGAACTGCGACATCCTTGGGATGGGCATGTTCGACTCCTGCGAGATTCGCATCCACCCGACAGGATCGGCCATCGTGCGGCTGGGCACGATCAGCCAGGGCCAGGGCCACGCGACGACGTTTGCGCAAATCCTCGCGTCCGAGATCGGCATCTCCTCGGATTCGATCACCGTGGAGGAAGGTGACACCGACACCGCACCCTATGGGCTGGGCACCTATGGCTCGCGCTCCACGCCGGTGGCAGGGGCCGCCGCGGCGATGGCCGGGCGCAAGATCCGCGCCAAGGCGCAGATGATCGCCGCCTACCTGCTCGAGGTACACGAAGACGATCTGGAATGGGACGTGGACCGCTTTGCCGTCAAGGGCGCGCAGGAGCGCTTCAAGACCATGGCCGAGATCGCCTTTGCCTCCTACAATCAGGCGATCCCCGGCGTCGAGCCGGGGCTCGAGGCGGTCAGCTATTACGATCCGCCCAACATGACCTATCCGTTCGGTGCCTATATCTGCGTGATGGAGATCGACGTGGATACCGGCGAACACGAGATCCGGCAGTTCTACGCGCTCGACGATTGCGGCACGCGGATCAACCCGATGGTGATCGAGGGGCAGGTGCATGGCGGGCTGACCGAGGCGCTCGCCATCGCGATGGGGCAGGAGATCGCCTATGACGATCTCGGCAACATCAAGACGGCCACGCTGATGGACTTCTTCATGCCCACAAGCTGGGAGACGCCAACCTACACCACGGCCTTCACCGAGACGCCGAGCCCGCATCACCCGATCGGGGCCAAGGGTGTCGGCGAGAGCCCGAACGTGGGCGGGGTGCCGGCCTTCTCCAACGCGGTGCACGACGCCTTCCGCGCCTTCGGGCTGCGCCACAGCCACATGCCGCACGATCACTGGCGCATCTGGAAGGTGGCCCACGAGCTGGGCCTGCACGGATGATCGCAGTGGCTGACGGACCCGCGCTCAACGACCGGGGAGGTTTGACATGAACGACTGGCGCGCACTGCAGGACGGGCTTGCCGGGCAGGGATACATCGCCGCGCCCGACCTGGCGATGGCGCTGCACCTATCCATCTCTCTCGGGCGACCGCTGCTGCTCGAAGGGGCGGCCGGGGTGGGCAAGACCGAGGTCGCCCGCGCGCTCGCGGCGGCCGAGGGGACGCGGCTGATCCGGCTCCAGTGTTACGAGGGGCTGGACGCGGCGCACGCGATCTACGAGTGGAACTACCAGAAACAGCTCCTGGCGATCCGCGCCGCCGCCGAGGACGGCGAGACCGGAACGGCGGTGGAGCGGCGCATCTTTTCCGAGGAATTTCTGCTGGAGCGTCCGCTGCTGCAGGCCATACGCCAACCCGAGGCACCGGTGCTGCTCATTGACGAGATCGACCGCGCCGACGAGGAATTCGAGGCCTACCTGCTCGAGGTACTCTCGGATTTCCAGATCACGGTTCCCGAGCTCGGCACGATCACGGCGCGCAGCATTCCCCGCGTGGTGTTGACCTCGAACGGCACGCGCGATCTCTCGGACGCGCTGCGCCGGCGCTGCATGTACGCGCACGTCGCCTATCCCGACCGCGAGACCGAGCTGGCCATCCTGCACGCCCGCGCGCCCGAGGTCGAGGCGCGGCTCGCGGCGCAGATCGTCGGCTTCGTGCAGGCGATTCGCCGGGAACGGCTCGAGAAGGTGCCGGGCGTGGCCGAGATGCTGAACTTCGCCGCCGCCGTGGCCGGGCTCGGGGTGGCCGATCTCAGCGCCGACCCGGCGGTGCTGCACGCCACGATGGCCACGCTTCTCAAGACCGAGGGCGACCGCGCGGCGATTCCGCCCGAGGTGGCCGCACGGCTGGTGGGCAGGGCGGCATGAGCCGCGTCGCCCGCTTTGCCGCGCGCGACCCGGGCGTGGCGGCGCGCATCACCGGGTTTCTTGCCCACCTGCGCGCGCATGGCTTCGGGTTAGGCGTCGCTGAGGCCGAGACGGCGCTGCGCGCGCTCGAGCATGTCAGCGCCGCCGATCCGGAAATGACGCGCCGCGCACTCAAGGCGGTGTGCGCGGGCTCTGCCGACGAGGTGACGCGCTTCGACGAGTTCTACGATGCCTTCTGGCTCAATGGCGGGCGGGTGCGCCTGCGGGTGACGGCCGACGCGATCTCCGCGCGCTCCGACCTTGTGCGCGCCCCGGGGGTGGACGACGACCGCGCGACAAGCACCGCCTCGGGCCGCGCCGAAAGCCCCGATGACGGCGGCGACGACGGCGAGACCGACGCCGAGGGCAGCGGGCGGCTTATCGCCTCGGGGCGGCGCAACCTGATGACGACCGACCTGCGCGAGGTCGTCAGCCCCGCCGACGTGGCCGAGGCCGAGACGGTCGCCGAACGGCTGGGCCGGGCACTGCGCGACCACCGCTCGCGGCGGCGCAAGGCGGCACGCCGGGGCTGCACGATCGATCTGCGGCGCACCATCCGCAAGAGTCTCGGCACCGGCGGCGAGCCGCTGCGGCTGGAGCGGCGCAAGCGTCCGGACCGTCCCGTGCGCATCACCGCGCTGTGCGACGTGTCGGGGTCGATGACAGTCTATGCGCGGCCCTTCCTCGCGTTTCTCTCGGGGCTGATGCGCGCCGATCCCGATACCGACGCCTATCTCTTTCATACCCGGCTGGTGCGGATCGCCGATGCCCTGCGCGAGACCGACGCGCTGCGGGCGCTCAACCGGCTGAGCCTGCTGGCCGATGGGTTCGGCGGCGGCTCGTGCATCGGCGCATCGCTCGATCACTTCTCGCGCAGTTATGCGCGGCGGCTGGTCAATGGGCGCACGGTGGTGCTGATCCTGTCGGACGGCTATGACAGCGCCGACCCCGAGGAGGTCGGGGCCGCGCTCGTTCGGATCAGGCGGCGCGGCTGCCGGATCATCTGGCTCAACCCGCTGAAGGGCTGGAAGGGCTACGAGCCGGTGGCGCGGGGCATGGCCGCGGCGCTGCCGCATCTCGACCTATTCGCACCGGCGACGACGCTCGCGGACCTCGCCGCGTTGGAGCCGGAGCTCGTACGCCTATGACCCTGTCGCGCCCTGCCGATACCGAACTCGAGGCCGAGATGGCGCGGCTGCGCGCCGCCGAAGTGCCCTTCGCGGTCGCCACGGTGGTGCGCACGCTGGCCGCCACCTCGGCCAAGCCCGGCGCCAAGGCGCTGATCGACGAGGCTGGCACGCTGCGCGCAGGCTGGCTGGGCGGGGGATGTGCGCGCTCGGCCATCGGACGCGCCGCACGCGCGGCGATCGCCGAGGGGCAGCCCCGGTTCGTCTCGATCCGGCCCGAGGAATTGCTGGAGGCCGGTGGCGTCACCGCCGGAGAGGAGCGCGAGGACGTGCATTTCGCGCGCAACGGGTGCCCGAGCAAGGGCTCGATGGACGTGTTCGTCGAGCCGGTCCTCCCGCCTCCGCGGCTGGTGATCTGCGGGAGCGGGCCGGTGGCGACCGCGCTTGCCCGCCTCGCGGACCGTTTCGGCTTTCACCGGATCGTCTGCGCGCCGGGGGCCCAAGCCTCCGCGCATCCGGACGCCGAGGAGGTGGTGGATGGTCACGCCCCCGACAGCGCAGTTCGCTTCTACGTCGTGGCCACGCAAGGCATGGGCGATGCCCCGGCGCTGCGAGCCGCGGTCGCGTCCGAGGCGGAATATGTGGCCTTCGTCGGCAGCCGGCGCAAGTTCGCCGCGTTGAGCGACCGTCTCGCCGCCGAGGGCGCGGACCGCGCCGCGCTGGCCCGGGTCCATGCGCCCGCCGGTCTCGACATCGCCGCGATCACCCCAGACGAGATCGCGCTCTCGATCCTGGCCGAGATCGTGGCCCAACGCCGGGCGGGCGAGCGCGCCTCGCCCGCCTGACCCGCCCCCGGGACCCGTAACGCTTAAGAGGAGAGCCCAATGAAACTGACCGACGAGGTATTTATCGCCGCCCCGCGCGAGGACGTCTATGCCGCGCTCAACGACGTGGAGGTGCTGAAAGACTGCATTCCCGGCTGCGAGGAGCTTGTCCGCCACTCCGACACCGAGCTCGAGGCGAAGGTGTTGCTCAAGGTCGGCCCGGTCAAGGCGCGGTTCTCCGGCACCGTGACGCTGATCCCCGAAGAACCGCCCCGGCGGTTCACGCTGACTGGCAGCGGCAGCGGCGGGACAGCGGGCTTTGCCAAGGGCGGCGCGGATGTCGTGCTGCAGGAGCAGGACGGCGGAACCTGCCTGACATACGAGGCGCATGCCGATATCGGCGGCAAGCTTGCGCAACTGGGCAGTCGGCTCGTCCAAGGTACCGCGAAGAAGCTTTCGGCCAGATTTTTCAAGGCCTTCGCCGTACGGGTGACCACTAGCGAAACGGCTCTTGTTCCAGGCCAGGCGACAAGCGCAAATGGCGGATAAGTCGGCAATGGGTATTATGAGTCCTCCCATCCGGCGCGGTCCACCACATCACCAACTCGACGTTGGCTATTAAAGGTAACCCTGCCAGGTGCAAGTGCGGCGAATGTCAGGATGGGATTTGGTGAAGCCAACCGGCGTAGATGTCCGCATTTGACGTGGTTATAATGATTGTGACCAATCGTGCCGCGAATGCATCAGGGCGGTTTGTTTGAGGTTTTTCGATGCGGGCCGCGTCGAGACATTTGTTGTCAGCGCGGTTTCGGCCCGCGTTGGAAAACCCTGACAAGGAGGAAGCTGCGGCGGGCTTGGTGCTGTCTATGGGGAAAGCGTGTCGGCGTGTTTGGCCGTTATCGGTATCGAACCCGTAGGTCGCGAGGACCTTGGGTGCCTGCCCAAGCGGGCGTGATCATGATTTCCGGGTGCGGATAACCCAGGTGACAGCGTCTCAGCGGTTTGATGCGGTCACCTGGTAAGGCGGGGGCGATCCGGTTCGCAGGAGCGAACTGGTTCGGTCTTCGCGACAAGGACGGGCGTTTCGTCATGCGGCCTGCTCCCGGGGTGGCGCACGGGTCATTGGTTTCTGGCCGCGCCGGAAGATTTCGATGATGCGCATCGGTCCACCACAATCGGGGCATGGCTCGCGCAATGTGAGCGGAACGATTTCGCCGTCCGCCTGCAGTTCCTGGTCCGGCGCGGTCGCCGCGAGCAGCTGGCGGATTCTGGCGATGTTGGCCTTGCGCTGCGCGGAGGCCAGCGGGCCGTAGTGGCGGATGCGATGGATGAACTCGCTGGTCTCGAGGCGCATAACCTTTTGCCTCTCGCCGCGCTTGATCCGGTAATCCTTCCAGCGGAAGGCCACGGTATCCGCGTCGGCGCTGACAAGGCGATGGCTCGAGATGGCGACGCGATGGGTGTATCGGCTGAGATAGGCCCACCGCCTCGGGCCCGCCGAAGGGCGGTCTGGCGTATACCACCCACTCGGCTTTGCGCAGCGGAGCGAGGTAAGCAGTGAAGGCATCTGCATCGGCGAGCCCTGCGAGATCAGCAAAGAAGGTTAGTTCACCCGAGCGATGCAGCGCCATCAGCCCTTCGATGAACAGGTGCCGGAACAGCCGCGACAGGACCCGCACATGCAGGAAGAAGCCAGGGCGGCAGGCGACCCATCCTGTGCCGTCGGGTAACATGCCGCCACTCGGAACGATCCTGTGGACATGGGTATGATGGGTGAGCGAGGGCGACCAGTTCACGCCCAAGTTTCTGGCAATCAGCCCCAATGTCAAGATGCCGCCATCGTCGATCACGCGCCGGGGGCGGCATGGGGCGATGCGCCGGTGACGGTGTTCGAATCCGAGGCGATCCTCATGTATCTCGCCGACAAGATCGGGCAATTCGCCCCGCCCCAAACCGATCTGCGTGCCCGCAAGGAGCTGATGGAATGGCTCTTCTGGCAGGTCGGCAATCAGGGGCCGATGGCTGGCCAGCTCAGCCATTTTCGCAACTATGCGCCCGAGGGCGATCGTGCCTATGGCTTCAACCGCTACCTTGGCGAATATGACCGCAACCTCGGCGTTCTCGAAAACCGTCTCGAGGAGCGCGATTACATTTTGGGCGACTATTCCATCGCCGACATTCTGGCCTTTCCCTGGGCCTTCATCGCCAAGCCGCTTGGCGCGTCGCTCGACGCCTTCCCCCGCGTGGCCGACTGGCGAGCACGGATCAAGGCGCGTCCGGCGGTGCAGCGCGCCATCGACCTGCACAAATCCGAACAGAACGGCGGGCGGCACCGGGTCGATAACAATACCGTGCTGTTCAACCAGTCCACCGCCTCGCTTCGGCCAAAGGCGCGCACGTCACGCGACTAACGCCCGTCACGGGATGTCGAGCAGCACCGCCCCCGCGCGTCCCGGGCGCATGACTTTTTCATGGGCGGTGGCACAGTCCTCGAGGGGAAATCGTGCGTGAATAACTGGTCGCAGTGTGCCCGCCTCGACGGCTGCGGTAAGGCGCGCGATGGCGGTCTGACGCTCGACAGGCGGGAGGATGTAGATCAGGACGATGTCGATCCTGAGCGCCTTGAAGAGATAGGGCCCGAACGGGATTTGCGGTGTCATGTCCTTGCCGGAACCATAGGCGGCGATGGTGCCGTTCGGGGCCATCACCTCGGACAGTAGCGCGGCATTGGCCCCGAATTCCACCTCGATGGCGCGGTCGATCCCCTGCCCGCCGGTCGATTGGAGTATCTTTTCGGCCAGATCGGGATCGGCATAGTCGAAGACCTGCGCCGCCCCCGCCGCGCGCACCCGATCCATCGCGGAGTGCGAACAGGTGGCGATGACCTCCGCCCCCGCCGCACTGGCAAGCTGCACGGCATTGTGGCCGACCGCCCCCGCCCCGCCCGACACCAGCAGCCTTTGCCCGGCCACGCAGCCGCCGCCAAAGACGGTGTGCGCCGCCGTGAGGCCCGGTATTCCGAGGCAGGCCCCGATGTCGAAATCCACCCCCTTGGGCAGGGGAACCGCCTGCGCGGCCGGCAGCGCGATATATTGGGCCGCCGTGCCATAGGCGCGCTGCCACTGTCCGTTCCATATCCAGACGCGTGTGCCGATGCGCGCAGCAGGCACCCCGTCGCCGACCGCCTCGATCACCCCGGCGCCATCGGAATGCGGAACGACGCGGGGAAAGGCGGGCTTGGTAACACCGGGGCGGGCCCCGGCGCGGGCCTTAGCATCCGACGGATTTACCCCCGAGACATGCAACCGTACCAGAACCTCGCCCGGGCCCGGGTCGGGCGTCGGTATCTCGCAAGCGGCCAGAACCTCGTTGGGCGGGCCGAAACGGCTGTAACTTATGGCGTGCATGGTCGTGATTCCGATCAGGTGAAGGCAAGGTCAGAGCTGCCGCAGCGCATCGGTGGCTGCGGTTCTGCGCCCTTCCCCGGTCCCGCTCGCGTCGGCTGGTGGGCAGACTCAAACCGTTGATGCCGTCCGGAAGACGCCCCGCGAAGCGGTCTGGAGATTAGTGTCGCAGCGGCGCTTCGATTTGTCCACCGGCTAGTCAACTCGCCGCCCGCGTCGTCCCGCGCAGGATGCATTCGAGCGGGCACCTGATCCGGAAATGCTCCTCGGTTGCCCCCTCTTTGGTCCCTGTGATCAGCGCCGTGAACCGCTCGCCCGCGATCTTGCCGATATCGCGCGCGGGAATGCGGATCGTGGTCAGGCCGGGTTCCATCTCGCCCGATCCCTTGAAATCGCCGATCCCGATCACCGACAGGTCATCGGGCACCACAATACCACAACTCTGTGCGCCGTAGATCACGCCTTGCGCGATAACGTCATTTCCACACAAGAGCGCGGTTGGGCGGTGCTCGCCCTGCATGAGATCCTGCCCCAGCTGCTTGGCCTGGGCGATGCTGTAGGGCACTTCGCAGTGCCAGTCCGAGATCAGCGGGATGCCTGCGGCCAACAACCCGTCGCATGCGCCCGCGAGCCGGGCATCGGCGCGGTCATTCCCTTCGGAACGCGGAAAGATCAGCCCGATGTCGCGATGCCCCAGCCCAATCAGATGCTCGGCCGCGCGGAGTCCCGCCTCGCGATTGTCCGCGCCGACACAGGGCAACACGGCATCGGGTGCATAATTCCAGAGCCCCATCGCCGGGATGCCCTGTTGCTCCAGCAAGCGCATGCTGGCCTCGGCGTGCTCCAGCCCGACAACGGCGATCCCGTCCACCCGATGCTCCATCAGCTTGCGCATCATCGCGTATTCGCGGTCGAGGTCATAGGAATGCGAGGCGATCAGCAGGGTGAACTCGGCGCGGTCGATGGCCTCGGAAAAGGACTGGATCATCTCGGCAAAGATGGCGTGGTCGATGGTCGGCACGATCAATCCGATGGTGCCACTGCGTCGTCCATGCATCGACTGGGCGGCCCGATTGCGGATATATCCCAGCTTTTCCACCGCGCGGGTAATGCGTTTCCGGGTCGCCGGGCTGACGAGCGCGGGATGGTTGAAACTGCGCGACACGGTGGAGGGCGACACCCCCGCGGCATTTGCAACGGACACGATATCCACTTTCCCTGGCTTTATATCAGACATTTGGACCGTGTTCCCGACCAATTTATGAAAACATTTGCATTCCTATTTTCATTACGTAGCGTAATGGGTCAAGCAGGCTGGTCCATGACCGACCGCGCCAGGCACCGGGTACGGTGCGCCTAAGCCTGCCCATGATGTTGAAGAGGACTGCATGATGAGCGCACAGGATGATATCGCCGCTGTCGAGCAGGTTATGGCCCGGGCCCGAGCGGCGCAGCGCGCCTATGAGGCCGACGGCTCGCAAGAGCGCTATGACCGGGCCGCGCAGGCCGCCGCATGGGCGATCATGGAGCCCGCGCGCAACCGTGCGCTAGCCGAACTCTCGGTTGCGACCACCGGTTTGGGAAACGTGGCCGACAAGATCACCAAGAACCATCGCAAGACCCTGGGCCTGATGCGCGATATCGCCAAGGCGCAAACCCACGGCGTGATCCGCGACGATCCTGCTACCGGCATCACCGAGATCGCCCGCCCGATCGGCGTGATCGGTGCCGTGGTGCCCTCGACCAATCCCGGCGCGACACCGGCGAACAATATCATCAACGCACTGAAATGCGGCAATGCCATCGTGCTCTCACCCTCGCCCAAGGGGGTACCCACCTGCGAGCGGCTGCTGGAGCATATCCATGCCGAGTTCGACAAGATCGGGCTGGATCATGATCTGGTGCAGATGGTGCCCGCCCCCGGCTCAAAGGCCAAGACACAGCGTATGCTGGAACTGTCGGATCTGGTGGTGGTGACCGGCAGCCAGGACAATGTGCGCCGCGCCTATACCTGCGGCACCCCGGCCATCGGCGTGGGCGCGGGCAATGTCACCGTGATCGTGGACGATACCGCCGACCTGGCGGCGGCGGCGGCTAGGATCGCGGCCTCCAAGACCTTCGACAACGCAACCTCCTGTTCGTCAGAGAACGCGGTCGTGGTGGTCGATGCGGTGTACGATGCATTTGTCGCGGCGCTGGCCGAGGAAGGCGGCGCGCTGGTGCCCGAAAGCGCAGCGCCGGGCATCGTCGAGCGGCTCTGGCCCGACGGCCATCTGAACCGCGAGGTTATCGCCAAGGATGCAGCGCGCATGATCGAGGCGCTTGACCTTGCACCAGAGGCCCCCGCCAATACCCGCTTTGTCGCCGTCGAAACGCGCGGCATCGGGCCTGATCATCCGCTCTCGGGCGAAAAGCTGAGCCTCGTTCTGGCGCTCTACCGCGCCTCTGATTTCGAGGATGCATCGTCCATCGTTGCGCGCATCCTGTCTCATCAGGGGGCCGGCCATTCCGTGGGCCTCCACAGCGCCGAAGATACCCGCGCCCGCCATTTGGCCGAAACCCTGCCGACCTGCCGGGTGATCGTCAACCAGCCGCATGCCTTCGCCACCGGCGGGGCCTTCAACAACGGCATGCCGTTCTCGCTGTCGATGGGCTGCGGAAGTTGGGGCGGCAATTCCATCGACGACAACCTTCACTGGCGGCATTTTCTGCAAACCACGAAGATCGTTCGTGAAATTTCTCCGCAAGAGCCAACGCTTGACGAGGTTTTCGCAGGCTACTGGCAGGTGGCGGGCCAATGAAGCTGCGGCGCGATGCCCCGCCCAGGGGCACCCTGCGCGATTGGATCGACGCCCGTGCCGAGGCGGGTGGCCCGGCGATGTGCTTTCCCGACGAGGGGAGGGCGATTGACTGGCCTGCTCTGCGCCTGCGTGCACGTGCCATCGCCGGGCTGCTGACCGCCAGGGGAATTGCCCATGGCGAGAGCGTGGCGATCATGCAGCCCAATGGGCAGCTCTCCATCGAGGCGCTCTTCGGCGTGCTTTACGGCGGGTTTCGCGCGACGATGATCAACCTCGTGGCCGGCGCCGATGCGATTGGATATGCTCTTCATCATTCCGGCGCGCGGGTAGCGTTCGTGCACCCCGCGCAGCAGGACGTGTTCCAGCGCGTCAATCCCGGCGGGTCTATCACGGCGCTCGACATGGTCGAGTCGGCGCCGGGCGCGAGCCTGCATCCAGTCGGGCCCGGCGATCATGCGCTGCTGATGTATACCTCGGGCACGACAGGGCAGCCCAAAGGCGTTGTCCACACCCAATCGAGCCTTTTGGCCGGGGGGTGGACTACGGCCATCGCCCATGAGATGAACCCCACGGATACCGGGCTCTGCGTGCTGCCAGCCTATCATATCAACGGGCTCTGCGTGTCCGTGATGGGGGTGCTGGTCTCGGGAGGACAGCTGGCAATGTGCGCCCGGTTTTCCGCCAGCCGGTTCTGGGCGCAGGCTGCGGAGACGCGGGCGACGTGGTTCTCTGTCGTGCCTACCATCGTCTCGCATCTCGTGCATGGCAAGGCCAGCCCTGATCCTGAGACCCGCGCGCGGTTGCGGTTCGGGCGCTCGGCCTCCTCGCCGCTGCCGGTCGAAGTGCATTCCGCGTTCGAGGCCCGCTTCGACGTGCCCATCATCGAGACCATGGGGCTTACTGAAACCGCCGCACAGATCCTCTCCAACCCGCTGCCCCCCGGCACGCGCAAGATCGGCTCGCCCGGCATCGCCTATGGCAACATGGCCGAGGTGGCGGGACCGGACATGCGCCCCCTGCGTCCGGGCGAGGAAGGCGAGATCATCGTCAAGGGCCCGAACGTCATGTTGGAATATCTCCACAACCCAGAGGCCACGCGCGACAGCTTTACCCCAGATGGCTGGTTGCGCACAGGCGATCTCGGACGCAAGGATGCAGAGGGGTATTTCTATGTCACCGGGCGGCTCAAGGAGTTGATTATCAAGGGCGGCGAGAATATCGCCCCGCGCGAGATCGACGAGGTGCTCTATACCCACCCGGACGTCGTCGAGGCTGCGGCCTTCGCCCGCCCCTGTCCGCAATACGGCGAGCGGGTAGAGGCGGCGGTGACGCTGCGCGAGGGGGCGACAGTGCGCGCCGGGGCGCTGCTCGAATTGTGCCGCGCGCGGTTGGGAGCGTTCAAATCCCCTGACCGGGTGCATGTCCTGGCGGATCTGCCAAAGGGACCCTCGGGCAAGATCCAACGCGTCAAGCTGCCGCAATTGCTGGATCCGGAGCCCGACGGCACTCTATGAGACGGGGCTTAGTCCTAGGATCTCGCGCGCCTGCGCCGGGCTGGCCACGGGCCGCCCGTAGCGCTCGCACAGATTCGCAGTGCGCGCCACCAGCGCCGCGTTCGAGGGGGCGAGCCGGTCCCTGTCGAGACGCACATTGTCTTCGAAGCCGGTGCGGCAATGGCCCCCCTCGGCGATGCACCATTCGTTGACCACGATCTGCCCTGGGCCGATCCCGGCGGCGCACCATTCCGCGTCCGGCACGAGGCGGTTGACGGTGCGGATGTAGAAATCGAACACCTCTCGATCGACCGGCATGGCGTTCTTCACCCCCATCACGAACTGGATGTAGAGGCTGCCGGGAATGCGCCCGTCGCGGTTCATCGCTGCGGCGTGGAAAATGTGGCCGAGATCGAAGGCCTCGATCTCGGGCTTGATGCCGTAGGTCCGCATTTCTTCGGCCAGCCAGTCGATCAGCTCCGGTGCGTTCTCATAGACGCGACCGGGAAAATTGTTCGATCCGGTTGTGAGCGAGGCCATTTCGGGCCGCAAGCTCAGCATCGCGCCGCGCTCGCGGCCTGTGCCGGTGCGCCCGCCGGTCGAGAACTGCACGATCATGCCGGGGCAGTGCCGCTCGATCCCTTCCTTGAGGTGGGCGAATTTCTCGGGGTCGCTGGTCGGGCTCTCGTCATCGTTGCGGACATGGCAATGGGCGATGCTGGCCCCCGCCTCAAAGGACTCATGGATCGCGTCGACCTGTTCGGAGACGGTGATCGGGACCGCTGGGTTGTCTTTCTTGCGCGGCACGGCACCGGTCATGGCGACACAGATGATGCAGGGTTTGCTCATGGCTTGATCCTCCGTTCAAAGGTCGATCTCGGGGCGAGTCTTGGCGAAGGCGGGCAGATCGGCGCAGGCCTGCGAGAGCGCGCGCAGCGCAGGGACCCCTTGTAGGTCGACCATCTGGGCCATCGCGACGGCAAGGAAATCATGCGCCACCACAGTGGAAATCACCGGCTGCGACATCTCGGGCGGCAGGGCAGTGTCGGCAAAGCGCTCCTCCAGCCAGCCCAGCCCAGACATCACCTGCCCGATATTGTGGTCGATCCAAGGCTGATGGACCTTCTCTTTGGGACGCATGACGCGCTCGTAGCGGGCGGCCGCGGCCTTGTCCATGACGCCGAGCGCGACGGCGGTGACGCGCAGCGCCTCGCGCCGCGCGGGCCCGGCGGCGGGCAGCAGCGCGCGGTCCGGCCCCGCGATCCGGTCGATCTCGTCGAGGATGGCGCTGCTTTCAAAGATCATCTCGCCATCGTCGAGGATCAGCGCCGGCACCCGGCCCACCGGATTGAGCCGGCGCAACTCTTCAAGATCATGCCATGCGGTGAGCGGGCGGCGCTCGAACGGCAGGCCTAGCAGCTTGAGCGATACCGCGACGCGGCGGGTGAAGGGCGACAGGTAACGGCCGATCAGGATCATGGTGCCTCGCTTTCGGTTGCGGTCAGGTGCGGGCCTCGGCCCGTCTTCTTGCGTCCACGAAACAGGCGGCGAGACCCAGGATCAGGGATCCGCAAAGCATCAGGTCGAGCGCCACCGGGCGGCCATGCTGCGTGAGTGTCACATAGCCGAGCGCGACCACGAGGTAGAAATAGCAGCGCCCGGCCCATCCCAGCGGCATGAAGCAATAGCCGAAGGCCGCGATCGCCCCCGCCAGCTGGGTTGCCAGCACCTCCAGCACCGGCACGATCACCGTAGCGTCGATATCGGGAAAGCTCAGCAGCGGCTTGTTGAAGACGAAGGCGAATGGAATGATGAAGGTGGTGCTGGCGATCTGCAGGGAGCGGATGGCGGTTGTCCAGAACGAGGCCCGCGCCAGTTTCGCCGCTGCCAGAACCGAGACCGCCACCGGCGGCGAGAGGGTAGAGAAGACAGCGAAGTAGAAGACGAAGAAATGCGCGCTGAGCGGTTCGACTCCCACCTCCTGCAGGAACGGAACCACGGCCAGCGAGGCCACCACATAGGCAATCGGCGTGGGCAGCCCCATGCCCAGCACCAGCGACAGCAGCATCGCCCCGATCAGCAGCAGGATCTCGTTATCGGGCAGGGTGGTGGCCAGCAGCGTGGCCAGCCGCCCGGAAAGATTGGTGCTGGTCATCACCTGCCCCAGCGGGCCGATGGCGAGAATGAGCAGCGACAGCAGCGTGGTCAGCACCAGCCCCTCGCGCACAGACGAAACAAGTTCGGCCCGCGACGGCCTATAGGGCCCCTGAAGCTGCGACAGCACCAGCGCCGCAGCGATGCCCGCCAGCGCCGCGTAGCCCGCCGAGCGAAAGCCCAGGAGCAGCCAGATGACCAGCACCAAGGACACAAGGAAAGTGGGTGCCATGCGCCGAATCAGCCGCCCATCCACTGCCTCGTCAAGTTTGGGCAGGTCACGGCGGAGCGCGTAGGTGCCAATCGAGAACAGGACCCCGGTGAGATAGAGCAGTCCCGGGATCAGCGCCGCCAGCGCCACCTCGACATAAGGAAGCCCGAGAAAGGCCGCGATCAGGAAACCGGCCAACCCTAGGACCGGCGGCAGGATCTGCCCCGCCGAGGAGGCCGAGGCCTCGATCGCCCCCGACATCGGCGCGCCGAAGCCGTGGCGCTTCATCATCGGGATGGTGAACCGACCGCTGAGCACCACGTTGGAGACCGCCTGTCCCATCACAGCGCCGATGGAGCCGCTGGCAATCACCGCCGGCAGTGCCGCGCCGCCGCGCACCGAACGCCCCGTGGCCTTGCCGATCTCGATGGTCAGGCGAAGCATTCCGGTGCCCAGCAGGGTGGTGCCGAAGATGATCAGCAGGAAGATCTGGTCGGCGGCGACGCCTGAGAACAGGAAAAAGCCTTGGTTGGTATTAAGCGATACATAGTTCATCACGAAACCGTCGGAATAGCCGGTGTGACGCAGAAGGCTCACCGGGATGTGCTGTCCGAAGAAGAAATAGAGGATCGAGCCGGCACAGAGCGAGGACAGCAGCAGCCCCCAGTGAAACCAGGTCAGGTAAATGATGCTGCCCATGATCAGGTAACCGGCCCAGAGGGTCACCGGGTCGAAGAACGGCGCGTTGACCACCATCCAGTCGAGATTCCACCAGAAATAGCCCAGCCCGCCGAGCCCGGAGACGATAGCCAGCAGCACCAGCACGCGGTGCAGCCCGGCAGCGCGCACCCGGCGCCCGGCCTCGCCCTCGATCTCGGACGGGGCGTCGATCTCGCTCAGCGCCAGCAGCCCGCTCATGGCGACGATGGCCATGGCGAAATTCACATAGAAGACCGGTCCGCGCGACACCAGCCCGAAGACCGACAGCGAGAGATAGGCGATGAGGCCGAGGCCCGCGATCCAGATCGCGGCCTCGAGCGTACGGCTCAGCCCGGTTCGGCCTGATCTGGGCAAACGCTCTGAAGACATTGATCACGCCCTGTCATGATGGTGTATGCGTGGGGCGGGGGGCGGCCCGCGCCGCCCCCTCCCCTCGTGGTTCGAAAGGCTGTCCGTCCCGGTCAGTCGCCTGGATAGGTCATCGGCTCGAAGTCCTTGCGGCGTTCCCACAGGCCCAGTTCCTTGTAGGCGCGGATGGCACCGGGATGCGCGTTTTCCTCGCTCAACCCGGAGATCATGTTCGCCTCTGACCAGAACTTCCAGAAGCCCTGACCGCTTTCGCGCAGGCCGGGGCCGTGCTTGTGCACACCCATGACCAGATCATAGGCGACATCCTCCGGAAAATCCGGGTGGACGGCGGCGAAGATCCGGTTGGTTCCGGCGAGGAAATCCTCGGTTTGGCCGGGCAAGCTGCCTGCGGGCACGGTGACGCGGCCATAGGTCATGCCGAATTTCTCGTTCACCGTGTCGATCGCCTCGTCGGTCAGGCCGAGATAGCGGATCTTCTGACCCGAGGCATGCAGCTTGCTGGTCAGGGCATTGGTCCACCAGATGGTCTTGTCGCCATTTGTGACCAGTGCGGCCAGCGCCGCATCGGTGGTACCGTCGATCAGTTCCTGGGTCAGGACCGCGGGGGAGACGAAGCGGATATCGCTGTTCTCCTCGGTGATGCCGTAACCATGTTCGAGATAGAGTGCTGCCGACATGCCCCAGTCGCTCTGCGTGGGCAGGCCGATCGAGATGCTCTTGCCCTTGAGATCGGCAACCGACTTGATCTCGGGGTCGAAGGTCACGAAGAACTTGCCCTGAGCGACCACGCCTTCACCGTAGAGCAGCTTGAACTTGATCGGCACCGGCTGCGGGACGAATTTCGCAAATTCCTCGCGCCCGCCCTGAAACGCGGCCTGGATCACGGTGTCCTCGGTGCCGAAGACCGTGGTTGTCCAGCGCCGCTCCTCGGCCATGGCGCGCACGTTGAACATGAATCCCGGCGTCTCCTGCGCGGCGGGCAGCACCTGCGAGCCGTCCCGCGCCATGCGCGCGGCGAGCACGGTATTGGTTTGCACGGCACCGCAGCCCAGCGGACAGGCCAGGAACGGCACCACGGTTTCGGCGGCGGCGATGCCCGCCGTCAGCGTTGAGGCCGCGAGTGCCGCAGCAGCGGCCAGAGACCGCATCCTCATGAACTTGAAATGTTTCATTTAGTCCTCCCTTGGTTGGCTATGTGCCGGTCGGTCGTGATGCCGCCAGCAACTTTGAGTGTCGTCAACGCAACTCCTCCGGCGTTGCTCCTCTTGCATGCGTTATTTCAACGTCCTGCCCCCATCGACATAGACGGTCTGTCCGGTGATGAATCGGCCCCCCTCCGACATCAGTAACAGCATGGTCGCGATCAGATCCCCGGCCTCGCCGAAGCGGCCCATCGGGATCTGTGCCAGGGCATGCGCCGCCATTTCTGGATCGGCGAGAATCGTGGCTTCGGTCAGCGGTGTCCGGGTCATGGCCGGGCCGATGGCGTTGACCGTGATGCCGGTCCGCGCCCATTCCAGCGCGAGCAGTTTCACCAATTGCGACAGCGCCGCCTTGCTGGTCGAATAGGCGGAGTATTGCTCGTTCACCACCCGGCTCGAAACCGAGGCCAGATGCACGATCCGGCCGCCACGCTCCTGTTCGGCCATGACCCGCGCGGCGCTGCGCGACAGCAGAAACGCCCCAGTCACGTTCACCGCCATGGTCTCGATGAAATCGGCGACCGACAGGTCCAGCGCCGGGGCGAAACGGGCGATGCCCGCACTGTTGAGAACGGCGTCGATCCGCCCGCCGTGGTGCTGCGCGCAGGCAATCACCTCATCCACGCTCTGCGGGTCGGTCACATCCAGCGCGCAGGACAGATGCCCCTTGCCGGGCAGCGTGCGAAGGGCGTCGGAGGTTTCCTGCTCCAGCCGGTCCGCCAGAACGATCCGCGCCCCGCGCGCCGCGAGCCCGGATGCAAGCCCGAGCCCCAGACCCTGGGCACCCCCGGCGACAAGGACCACACGGCCCGAGACATCAAACACCGGGTCAGCCATTGCCTACATCACCGCGCCACGACCCGAGGGGTCGTTCGTCTTGTGGTGCAGCATCCGGCGGGCATAGTCGATATCGGCCACCTCGCGGCCCAGTTCACTGACGATCCGGGCGGCGCGCTCGACCAGTTGCCGGTTGGTCTCCGCCAGCTCGCCCCTAGCATAGAACACCGTGTCCTCGAAGCCGGTGCGCATGTTGCCGCCCATGGCGACGGCCATGGTCGTCAGCGGCAATTGCGAGCGGCCCACCGAGACGATCTGCCAGTTCGAATTCTCCGGGATCGCATCGAGCATCGTCAGCAGGTATTTCGGCTCTGCCGGGATGCCGCCATTGATCCCCATGACAAAGCTGAAATGCATCGGATCGGAAATGATGCCCTCCTCGCGCAATTGCAGCATGTTGAAGATATGGCTGACATCGTAGACCTCCAGCTCGTTCACGATGCCACGTTCGCGGCAGCCAGTGATGAACTCGCGGTTCCATGCCTTGGAGTTGTTGAACAGGAATTCCGCATCCTTGTGCTGGAAATGGAACGTGCCGGCATTGACCGTCAGCATGTCCGGGGCGGGATAGAGATCGAGCAGCGCCATGCGCTGCTCCTGGGTGAAGCCGGACCAGACGCCGTTGCCTTCGCGGCGGATGCCAATGCCGTTGCCGACCTGGGTGATCATGTCGGGGCAGCGTTCCTTGATGCCTGCGATCACCTCGCCATAGATAACCGGATCGGCGCTTGTCCGCCCCTCCTTGTCGCGTACATGGATATGGGCAATGGTCGCACCCGCCTCGTAGCAGTCGGCGAATGTGGCGATGATGTCCTCGGGCTGCTCAGGCAGCCTCGGATTGGCCTCCTTGCCATGAAGCCCGCCGGTCGGTGCAATCGTGAGCACCACCTTGTCGGTGGATTGAAGTACCGGTTTCATTCACGTCCTCCCTGAGACCAAGAACCGCGCGCGTCCCTTGTTGCCGCGTCAGCCCGGTTTGATGCTGAACAGAACCTGTCCGAATTCGACCAACTGGGCATTCTCCGCGCCGATGCTCTCGATCACACCGTCGGTGTCCGCGTGGATGGTGGTGAACAGCTTCATCACCTCGATCACGCAGAGCGGATCGCCCTGCCTGACCGTACTGCCCTGCTCGACGAAGGGCGGCGCATCGGGCGACGGCGCGCGATAGAAGGTGCCGACCACGGGGGCGCGCACAGTGGCCGCGCCATTGTCCTGACCCTGCGATGCATCCGGCGCGGTTGCGTCCGGTGTCGCGGGGCTGGCCACCGGCGCGGCTGGCGCTGTCGGCGCGGCGCTCTCGCTCGCCGCACGCCCGGCACCCCGCCGATGCACGATAAGCTTGATGTCCTGCGTCTCGAGCACGACCTCCTCGCAGGAGGACGAGTCGATGATGCTCAGGATCTCGCCGACTTCCTTAAATCCGGGCATGGACATCTTCACCTTCTTCGGCCTCATCCATCGCCCAAGTCGCTGATATCTCTTCCGCCGCCGCCAGCAGACGCGGGACATGCTGGACCGCCATGCTCATCGGCATGCGCGCCTGCGGTGCGGAAACCGCGACCGCCGCGCAGACCTTGCCGCGCGCATCGCGCACCGGAACCGCCGCGCAGATCACGCCAGCCAGGAATTCCTGATTATCGACGGAATAACCTTGCGTCCGGATCTGGGCGAACTGTTCCTCGAGCGCCGGAATCTCGGTCATGGTCGTGTCGGTATAGGCATGCAGGTCGGACAGGGACAGCAGATGCTCGCGCCGCCGCTTGGGCTGATGCGCCAGAAGCATCTTACCCATCGAGGTGCAATGCAACGGCACGCGCGAGCCCACTTCGTAGCGCAACCCGAATGGCCAGGAGGCCTCGACCCGGTCGGCATAGAGCAGGGCGCCGCCGGAAATGATGCCGAAGTTGCAAGTCTCGCCGGTGGCCGCCGACAGCCGTTCGAGGATCGCGTGCTTGGAGCCATGCCGTACCGCCGTCTGGAACACGGTGAGCGCAAAATTGAACAGCCGCGGGCCGGGCACATATCCCCGGCTGCCCGCCTCCTGCACCAGAAGACCGTCCATTTCCAACTGGTGCACGATGCGGTGCACCGTCGGGGTCGGCATGTCGAGCAGCACCGCGATCTCCGACACGGTCAGCGGACGGCCCGAGGATCCGACGCATTCCATCACCGCGAATGTCTTTTGCGATACGCTGGAGCGATCGCCGAGCGGATTGGCAAGATGCAGAGGGGCCGTCATTCAATCTGTCCTTCCCGTCAGGAGAATCTTCATATTATCAAAATCCGGAATGAAATTTTTTACAAGATGAAATTTTGCTTGCCAATCTGCCAGATATTGAGAGGCTATGAACCGTGGCAGCAAAAGGACCGGCATCACCGTGAAGAAAGTCCTGATCGCGAACAGAGGGGAAATCGCCTTGCGGGCGGTGCGGGCCTGCAATGCGCTCGATATCCGGTCGGTTGCGGTCCACTCGGAGCCCGACGCCGCCTCGCCGCATGTCTGGGCCGCGAGTCAGGCTGTCTGCATCGGCCCTGCGTCCAGCACGCAGAGTTATCTCAATGCCGACGCGCTCTTGCATGTCGCCTGCGCCACGGGTTGTGACGCGGTCTATCCGGGCTACGGGTTCCTTGCGGAAAATGCCGATTTCGCAGAGCGTTGCGCGACCGAAGGGCTGATCTTCGTCGGGCCCGAGGCAGACACCATCCGGCTGATGGGCGACAAGGCTGCGGCCCGCAGCGCCGCACTCAGACATGGCGTGCCGGTGGTGCGCGGATCCGACGGCGCGGTCCGTGAGGCGGACAACATCGAGGAACTGGTCGAACAGATCGGGTTTCCGGTCCTGATCAAGGCCAGTGCCGGCGGCGGCGGGCGCGGTATGCGAATCGCTCGCTCCGCCGAGGAGTTTGGCGCGCTGTTCGCACAGGCCAGCCGCGAGGCGCAGCAGGCATTCGGCGATCCTGCGGTCTATCTCGAACGCTTCGTGTCGAATGTCCGCCATATCGAGGTGCAGGTCTTCGGCGATGGCAAGGGCAACGCCGTGCATGTCGGAGAGCGCGATTGCACCGTGCAGCGGCGTCACCAGAAACTGCTCGAAGAGGCCCCCTCGCCGGTGCTGAACTCCGAGGAGCGCGCGCGCATCCATGACAGCGCCCTGCGCCTCACCGCCGGTGTGAATTATCGCGGCGCGGGCACCGTCGAGTTCATTTTCGACGCCGCGACGCGCGAGTTCTTCTTCATCGAGATGAACACCCGCATTCAGGTGGAGCATCCGGTGTCCGAAATGCTGACCGGCGCGGATCTGGTTGCCGAGCAGTTCCGCATCGCGCGGGGCGAGGGGATCTCGGTGGGTCCGCCCGCCGCCGACTGTGGCCATGCCATCGAATTCCGCATCAACGCCGAAGCCTTTCGGCATGATTTCCGCCCCTCCCCGGGCCGAATCACGAGGTGGGAGCCGCCACGCGGGCCCGGCATCCGGGTCGATGGCTTCGTCGCCGCGGGCAGCACGGTGCAGCCCTATTACGATTCGATGCTGGCCAAGCTCATTGTGCATGGCACCGATCGCGGCCACGCCCTCGAACGCGCCCGCGCTGCGCTGGCCACGTTCATGGTCGAGGGCATCGACACCACCATCGACCTGCACCGCGCCCTTGTCCGGGATCCGGAGTTTGCGGTGAGCGGAATTCACACCAAGTGGGTCGAGGAAAGTTTCTTGCCGCAGCTGTTCGAGAGGGAAACATGAGCCGCACGATCCGTCTTGTTGACGTCACCCTGCGCGATGCGCATCAATGCCTCTGGGCCACGCGCATGACCACCGCCATGATGCAGGAGATCGCCCCGCGGCTGGATCGCGCCGGGTTCGAGGCGATCGACCTCGTCGGCGGGGCGGTGTTCGATGTCTGCGTGCGTTACCTGCGCGAAGACCCGTGGGAGCGCATGCGCATTCTCAATCAATGGGTCACCGAAACGCCGCTGATCATCCACACACGGGGGCAGAGCCTCTTTACCTTTGAATTCTTTCCCGACGATATCGTGGAACTGGCGGCCGAACGGTTTGCCGCCAACGGCATGCGCTATCACACGCCCTATGATGCGCTCAACGACATGCGCAATCTGGAAATCCCGATCCGCGCCGCCAAGAGCCACGGTCTGCACGTCGTGGGCGGGCTGGTCTATACCTACAGCCCCGTGCACACCGACGCCTATTACCAGAAAAAAGCCAAGGAGTTGATCGCGCTTGGCGTCGATGGCATCTTTCTCAAGGATGCCAGCGGCCTCTTGCGGCCCGAGCGCGTCGCCACGCTGATCCCGGCGCTCAAATCGGTGATGGGCGAGATGCCGCTGCAGATCCACACGCATTGCAACTCGGGGCTCGCCCCCTATGTCGTGCTGCAGGCGGTCGAACATGGGGTCGACGTGGTCCATACCGCCACCTCGACCCTCGCCAATGGCGTCAGCCACAGCCCCACCGAACGGGTCACGCAGAACTTGCGGCGGCGCGGCTACGGCGTGGATATCGACCTCGGACCGGTGGAGGAGGCCGCCGAACGGCTGGCCTTCATCGCCGAGGCCGAGGGCAAGCCCGTCGGCGAGGTGCGCGAATACGACGAATTCCACTATTGCCACCAATGCCCGGGCGGCATGGTGTCGAACCTCGCCTATCAGCTTGAAGGCATGGGGCTTCAGGGGCGGCTGAACGAGATCCTGGAAGAGGCATGGCATGTGCGCGAGGATCTGGGCTATCCGATCATCGTCAGTCCCTTTGCCCAATATGTCGTGACCCAGGCAATCCTGAACGTCATGGGCCGGGATCAGGGCCGCGCGCGCTATGATACCGTCCCGAACGAGGTGCAGCTCTATGTGCGTGGCGGCTATGGCGAGATTGCGGGCACGATCGACCCGAACCTCTATGACAAGATCACCCGTGGCCAGGACCCAATCACCGAGCGTCCCGGCTTGCTGGTGCCTCCCGGCATCAAGCGGCTGCGCGATCAGCGCGGACCGTTCCAGAGCGATGACGACTTGTTGCTGGCGGCCTTCTACGACGACGAACAATACTCGGCACTCAAGGCCGTTGGTCCGATCCGCATGGATTATCCTCTGGGGGAGACGCCTTTGCTCACGCTCATCAAGGGCATCGCGGCGCGTCCCGACGTTACAGGGTTTCACTACTTCGAAAAGACGCTCCGGGGCTGACCGCCACGCCTGCATGGCGCGCGGTCATCGGGGGATCACATTGCGGCTTGATCCGCCGTGCCCTGGTGCCAATCACATTGCTACAATGGATGGTCCATTCATTGAGCGTAGCGCTCATTTTATGATCCCGTCTGGCTCCGAGCTAGGTGCCTGTTGACGTTCGGGATTGAATCGGACCATGAGCAGAGGAGGCACTGATGGGTCGGGCGGTTGAAATTTGACACAGGGATTTGACGGCACGGGAGTTGCGCGCTGAAGCTGGGCGCATCAGGGACGGGCGTGTAGTTCGGCGGATGCTTGCGATTGCGCTCGTGCTTGGCAGGACGGATCGCAAGACGGCAGCCGAGAGTTGCGGGATGGATCGGCAAGCATCTGGCCAAGCACGGCTTTCGCCGCCTTTCGGTGCGCCCTGAGCATCCCGGGGCCGATCCGGCGGCGCAGGAGGCTTTCAAAAAAACTTCCATGATATCGTAGCTGAAACGCTCCCCCAGGAGGCCAGGGGCAAGCCGCCTGAGGTGGGGCTCCAGGATGAAGCCAGACTCGGGCAGCAGGGAACTCTCACACGCAAAAGGGCCCGGCGCGGCACCCGCCCGCGCGCACCTCGCGATACGCGATACAAATGGAGCTACATCTTCGGCGCTGCCTGCCCGGGCCGGGGTGTCGCGGCTGGGTTCGTCCTGCCTTACGTCGATACCGAGGCCATAAACCTCCACTTGGCCGAAACCGCCAAAGCCGTCGCAGTTGGGGCCCATGCGGTCCTTGTGCTCGACGGGGCCGGATGGCATGGCGCAAAGGCTCTGAGGGTTCCCGCCAACATCACGCTCCTGCCCTTGCCGCCCTATGCCCCTGAACTCAATCCAATCGAAAACGTATGGCAATACCTGCGCGCCAACAAACTGGCGATCACGGTCTTCGACAGCTATGCCGAGGTCGTCGATAAATGTTGCGATGCATGGAACTTCTTTGCTGATTGCCCAAACACAATCACCTCGATCACTTCAAGGGATTGGGCAACGGTCAATGCATAGGGCGGTTGGTATAAGAGCGCAGGATTTCACCCTTATCCGCAACTGAACTCAGAATTGAAGGAGCTAGATTAACTCGGGTTCCGCCAAGCCCGATGAGGCCTTCCGGCTGCCGGACCGCGTTTTCTTTGGCTGTGCCCTGGCGGCCTCTGCGTATCCCTGTAGTGCTCCTGTATAGGTCTGCACTACTGTCTCGAATTCCTTGTCGTCCATGGAGATCGCCGCAGGCGCAGCGGGCTCTGGCTGCTCAAGTGTGATTTTCTTCGGTCTGTTCGAGATTGGCGCTGCAGCAGGCGGATAGGGCAAGGCATGCCCCTGCCGTGCTTTGTCGATTTCCGCAAAATGCCGGTCGGCATAGTAACGGATGTGATCCGCCTTGATGGGATATTGCCCTTCTGGCAGAACAAGGACCTTGTCGAGCGGGAAACGTAGCAATTCCGCAGGGGATACCAGCGCCCGTTCTTCCGAGCGACGGCTGACATTTGCGCTCTCCGAGAGCTTGCGCACTGTTGCCTGTGATCTGGTCTTGCCCACGATCGTCTGCTTGCCGAGAGTTGCGGACAGCACGTCGGCGGTGCGATCATCCTGCGGGGTCATGTAAATCTGCACACCAGCACCGGCCTGCAGCGCTCGGCGGTCGGTTTCGCCGTAGATGCCCTCAAGACCGGGGATCGACTGCGAGATGATAAAGAGCCGCCCGCCATAAGAGCGGATCGTCTTGATGCTCTGCAGGACCAGGGGCTGTTTACCCAATTGATCGAACTCATCCATCAGGAACATGACAGGATGTGGCTCGTCCGGTCCGGGATGCGCGCGCTGCAAACATGCGATGGCATCGGCGAACAGGAGTCGGATCAGGGGGGCCAGTGTTTTCAGGTGCTCCGGCTGCACGACGATATAGAGCGACTGTGGCTCTCGTCGGAAAGTCCCGAAGTCGAAATCGCTTGCCTGTGTCGCCCGGTCCACCGCCGGATCGAGCCAGAGCTCCAATCCGGCCCCGCGGATCACACTGACATAGGAATCGAGAATCTTGTCCACTTCGTCGGCCATGCTTAGAAAAATTTCTGCCACCACCGGGTTCACGGTCTGCGTCGCGGCCCGTTTGTAGAATTCCTTTTTATTGCCGCCGCCGGTCATGATCCGCAGCGCCTCACCGATCGTCGGCTTGCCGGTCTCGATGGCGTAGAGGCAAGACGCCACAAACAGGCTGCGTCCGGCCTGGAAAAAGCTCTGCGCGTTCACGCTTTCGACGATGAGGAACAAGTCCGCCATGGTGTTGACGGCGGTGTATTGCTGCTCGGGGCTGGGCAGATCGGCAATGCGCTGGAGAGGATTGAACCGGTGCGTACGGGTCAGGACAGGCCCGTTCTTGCCTTCGGGCTGAACGTAGTCATAGGGCGAAAAGTACCAGACCTGGTTGTTCAACGCCTTTTGGCGATGGATGGATGTCTTCTCGAAATTCTCGCCCTTGACGTCGAGGATCACGGCACTGCCCTGGAAGTGCAAAAGGTTCGGCAAAACGAAGCCTACCCCTTTGCCGCGACCCGTGGGGGCGATCATCATTGCGTGCGGGAAGCGATCTGGCGTGGCAGACACGAAAGGCGCGCGGGACGCAGGTGACCCGAGCTTGCCGAATAGAAAGCCATTCTGGGAGAGAGATGCCGACATACGGTTGCGGCGGAGCTCGGGACGCGACTGAAAATGCGCATCATCATAATCGGTGAGCGACCCGCGATGAACGGATGTGGCCCCTGTCGCCGCAAGCAGCAGGGCAGGAAGTGCCGTGATGAGCCACGCAGTATGTTCCAACGCAGGGTTTGCTTTGATCCGTGGATCAGACAGATTGAGCAGCCAAAGCTCAAAAATATCGAACCCACCCAGGTCTTCACCAAATCGCGCCATCAGATAGAGCGTGGCGATCGCGGCACCGATCCAGGCGCCGACACCGAGACCGAGCAGGATGGCGATCGGATACCGCCAACGGCTTTCCATTGCATGTAGCATATCGTGATTCCTCTAAAGGCCGTAATCGCGACCGGCATCGTCCCGGTCGCGCCCCCGCTCCTCGGCGCGCTCGAAAGCCTCGATCCGGGTCCGGTAGGTGGCGGTGGGTTCGCTGTCGCGACCGGCAATGTCATCACCCGCATCCACCGCGGCGATGGCCTTCAGCTCTGAGAACACGGCTTGTCGCAAACCAGGGTCTTCGATGCGGTCCATGAGCGGATCGATCCGGCCCGCTGCCAGCTGATCCATATCCCCGTCGCGCAGGTCTTGCCGCACGTCGGAGATCAGCTTGTCCAACGTGGCGATGTCGGCAAGGCGGCTGCCTTGCCCCGCGTCGAGAATGTCCTGACGCGCCAGATCCGCCAAAAGATCACGATCCATGTGCAGCCCCGCAAAAACATCACGCGCGCGCGCCTGCAGGTCGCGTTCGAGCCCAAGCCAGTCCGAGCGCTCCTGGGCGTCCACTGGGCGTGAGGCTTCGAGTTGCGCCTCGCTGCGATGGGGTGCGGTGAAACGGGCAGCAACTTCTTCGATGCTGCTGCCCGCCTCCTCGAGTCGTGCCTCCATCGGCACCAGAACTCGCGCCAATTCCGCTCTGAAATGACCCAGTGCAGCATCGGCCTCGGCCGAGAGCGGATTGCCCTCCTCTGCTGCCCGTGCGGCCAGCCCCGCAATCCCCTGCACTCTGTAGGGATCGCGCTCCGACGACACCGATGAAGAATGATCCGCAAGAAAGTCGCGGCCCAGAAGCGTGCCCATTTCGCGGGCCTGCCCGGCAAAGAGCTGTTCCAGTTCGACCTTTTCGGCACCGGGCGCCATGTCCTGAATGGCGCTCCACGCGGTGTCGGCTTCCGCCTGCAATGTCTCGCGGGCGGCGATCAGACGACCGACCACATCCGCTCCGGCAGCGGGGATATCAACCCCTTCGACAAACCCTTCTTTCACCGGCATTCCTTTCCTCAAGTTGTTGGCGGCAAGCGCTGCGCTCTCCGCGATGCGCCCCATCCATCCATCCGGAGGGGTGTTAGCCTCCAGGCCCATCCCGGCAAGTTGCGCCAGCTGCCGATACCCCTCGGCGTGCCTGCGTATCTCGGCCTCTCGCAGAGCGCGGCTTTCAGGATCCAGCGGGGCAACCACTGGCTCCCGTCCCTCCTTGCGGGCCGCCTGCAAATCAGTGTCCCGCGGGGCGTTTTCCATGATGCCGCGCGACAGACGGGAAGAGGCGTTCAGCACCAGCCCGTGCTCGCCCGCGATCTGCGCATGCAGCTCGCGCATCATGTCATAGCTGATCTCGGAATGGCGGCTGATCGAGAGGAACTTGCCGTCCTCCATCCCGACCTTGTCGACAAGAACATGGGCATGCACATGTTCTGTGTTGCAATGAAGGGCCGCCACATACCGATATCGATCCCGGTAATCCCCGCCGAACACCTCCTGCGCCCATTCGCGCGAGATGGCTTCCGCCAACTCCGCCTCGGTTCCCTTGGGAAAGGACAGGATGATGTGATCGGTATGACCCCGTTTCGGCGCCCCGCACCAGGATGCACTCCAATCGGCAATGACATTTTCCATCCCCCGCTCGCCGAAGACACGATCGATGCCGATCTGGTTCGACCAGGCTGCGACCCGCGCCTCGTCGCGCAGGATGTACTTCATCTGTCTGCGCAACTCTTTGGGCGAATGACACCCGCCCGTGCCGACCCGCTTCACTACGCTTTGCGGCACGCGCAGCGCATTCCAGGACATTACCGCAACAGCCCCGCCGGACGCGCCACGCCGACGGACCGACAATACGCGCGCCTCGCCTGCCATGGCTGCAGACCGCCGCCCCACATGAGGCAGTATCTCGCCCAATACCACCTGCTGGAGGGTGCGTGTTTCAGTCATCGTGCTGCCCCTCCCCGGCGTCCCGTAGATCGGACACCCGGACAAAGGCCCCGCGCAGCGAGGCCGCGCGCAAGGCCTGCACAGCTTGGGCTATCTCTTCGGCCCGATCCGCAAGCCGACCGACCATTGCCGCGTCGCGCCCGTTCCACCGCAGCTTGCCCGCATGGGCAAGCTTCAGCATCTGCACAAGATTGCGCGCCAAGGCATTGAGCTGATTGGCCGACGCCTTGAGTGCCACGACCTCGTCCCGGCGAAACGCGACAATGCCGGATGACAGACGGATCATGTGCCGGAGCAGACCCGACGTGGTCATGCCCGTCTCGGCCACAAGCGCCTCGAATGCTTCGGCCTCACGGGCGGACACCCGAACCTGCAGCACGTGGCCCTTTGTGGTTCGATCCGTCACCACACCGCGCGCCCGCACGCGGGCGACAGTGGGCCGGGAGCAGCCAACACGCACGGCGATCTCCCCATCGCCAAGCCCTTGAGCGGCAAGCCGGAGAACCTCTTGTCGGGCTGTGGTGGAGAGGCGTTTGGACATGGGCGGCAAGATTTATCATTAGATAGTTTTTGTAAACACGAAAACTCTAATGAGTCGCCGCACAAGTTTTGTCATACACAATACCGTTCCTGTCAACGTCCCTTCGGTCCGTTGTCGCACCTTTGGTGATCAGCAGGCAGGGCCTTGGCCATGCGTGCTGCAAACCCCGCGCGACAACAAACAGACCGAAGGGACACCGCCTCCCCCGCGCCGCGATCCGGGACACTGGCCCGGATCCTGAACAGGCGCGGGAATGCCGTCGGCGCAGCCGACACGATATCGCTTCATTGGCGTTGAATGCTCAAAGGGGTTTTCCCGGAAGGAGAAGAAGGCCTTGTGGGATTGGAACGCCTGCGCGGCACCGTGCTTATGCCGTTGGTGCTGTCACGGATGGTCGAGGATCATTTGCCAGACGCCATAAGGCCCATGAGAGCCAACCCCTCGATGGCTTCGGGCAATGTTGGAGCATTGCCGCAACGGCGCGATGGCGCAAGTGATGCATGACACAACGCCTGCTTGCATGCATGCCCGATTGACTGAACGACTACCGGCTGGCGCCGGTAGGATCAGCGATGTGCTGTTCCAGGTACTGAAGTACGATGTCTTCGGTGATGGCACCGTTAG
>MRWG01000672.1_pt1 | contig 31737 bp, 44 predicted proteins | sample 1013341 | NCBI WGS metagenome assembly MRWG01 (sample SAMN06117577, study PRJNA244670) | biofilm metagenome | biome: Water; feature: Cathode Biofilm; material: Biofilm; isolation source: microbial consortium enriched at the cathode of a solar microbial fuel cell | place: USA: District of Columbia ... | reverse complement strand
CGCTGACGGCGTTACCGTACCTGGAAATGGAACCACCATTCCCTGCGCACGGCGCCTTGTCATCACCGATTTCTGGGTGCAACGCGACACTATCTATTTTTGCGACCGCTTCTAGTTACGCTGCATCCGAAATCCGCGGGCCAGCGTCTGCGGGCGCGCCGCCAAAGTCTCGGCCCGCCTGGCCGACAAGACAATCACGGCGAGAGCGCCGATCGATAGGGGGACGACGCGTTGACCGATATCCTGTTTGCCGTGTTTTATCTGGTTGCTATTGCCGTCATCATTTTGCATTTCACCGGCTGGCTCGAAGACCACAATATGGAATGGCTCGTGTTCGTGATGGCCGCACTCGTGTTTCCGGTGGTCATCTTCCTCTAGCAATCGCGCGTTCGCGCGAAAATCGACCCACCTTCGAAGCGCCGGCTCACACGAGCAGTTTCGGCCGCTGGTGCGCAAGTATGCGCGCGCAGCCTGGCGCCAGCGGCGTCGCCGCCGGGCCGAGCGCAAACGCATAAATCGCCGCCGTCGGCATCAGTTTCACGAACCGGGAACGGGCCCGGATCTGCGGGTCGCAAAACTCGACCAGTTCCTCGAGGCCCGGATTGTGACCGACGAGCATCCAGTTGCGCGCCGGCGGCTGCGCGAGCGTCTGTGTGAGTACATCGAGTCCCGCGAGATAGAGCTCGTCACGCCAGGTGACCGGAATGCCACCGAGTGCCTCGGCGACGATGCGGGCGGTCTGCGCAGCCCGAACGGCTGTTGAACTGACGATTTGTTCCGGCACAAATGCCTGTACGGACAACCACTTGGCCATCCGTCGCGCGTCACGTTCGCCGCGCGGGGCGAGCGGCCGCTCAAAATCAGTGCGTGCGACCGCGTCCCAGTCGGATTTCGCGTGGCGCATGATCGAGACGTAATACTCACCTGACATCGTTTAACCGTGAACTCCATCGCAGGTCGTCGTCCCCGGCTGGTGAAGCGGGACTCCGCTGACTATATACACGGGGATTGCGCAAAACGACAGCGTGGCCCGCGGCGCTGAATTTTTTCACCACCGATCCGCTATACAACATAATGCATGCCGTAGCCATTCCCGATCCCGATCCGGCCGCCAAGGCCGGGAGCACCGCATTCGAGGTAACCCTGGACCTCGCGGCGCTCGCGCAGGTGGCCCGCGGGGAACGCGTCGAGGTGGAGCGGATTGGTGATCGCACGCTCGATCTGTTCGAGCAAACGCTGCAGATCGTCGACGCGCAGTCCGACGTCGACGCGGCAACCGAAACCCGCCCCGCCGATCCCGACCGCTTCGTTCCCGAACACGGCGACCTGCGCCAGCGCTTCCTGTTCGCCGAAACTCTCGGCAGCTATTCCACACTGCATGACCTGCTCGACAGCTATTCACCCGCGCACCGACTGTCACTGGATTTCGAGCAGAAATCACTGCTTGCCAGACTCACCGCTCATGAGCTCGCGGCCCTCGAGGAATACCGGGATCAGATCCACGACGCGCTCGTCCATGCGAATGAATACCTGCTCGCGAATGTTGCGAGCGGCTATACGGCCGACGAGCTGCAGGAACTCAACAGCATTCTGTACGAAGCACGGTCGCGCTTCGAAACCGTGAACTCCATCCTCGGGATGCAGTTAATCTACGAAATCGAGGACGGCGTGCGGCGTCTGTACGCGTTCCAGGACAAGATCCGCTCGGTACAGCGGTCGTTCGACGGCATCTTTCTCGTCGACCACGAGGTCATGTTCATGCCGACGAACGACCTCGTCGCAATCGTCAATACGGTGTTCAGGGCAGTCGGCAATCCGTATGTGGCAGAGCATATCGACGGGATCCTGCTACTCGCCGCGCGCAATCTGCTGATCCAGGCGGTGTCGTTCTACTCGTACTACGGCAAACAGCAGATTTACACCGCGTTCAAACGCAATCGCACCGCCGCCAACCGCGCGCTGATCACCCACCATATCCGCAGCGAGATCCGCAAGCTGTTTCGCGCCTGCATGACCGACAATAAACTCGTACTGAAGCGGGTTATGAACGATGTCGAGCGGGAGTTCGAAATCTCCATCGATGCTATCCGCAACGAGGCCGAGCGTTCCGCCGTCGCCGCGGTGAGCCGGTTCATACCGGAGCCCGTCGAACACGAGCCCGAACCGGAAGAATCGCTGATGGCGCGCATCTCCCGCTGGTTATTTCGATAAATTCAAGAGCACTGTAAGATTACCCCCGAAGGATCACCGTGGGGGGGTATGTCCGGCGATGCGAGCATTGCGCGCCAACGTCGAGTTGTTGAAAGAGGTTCCGATATTCGCGAGCCTGAGCGACGCTGAGATCAAGGAGATCATCCAGTCGCCCGACAACGGCGTTGTCGAATTCAAGCCGCTCGAAACGATCATCGAGGAAGATGAGTTCGGTGATTGCATGTACATCATCCTCGAAGGCGCCGTTGACGTCCGCATCAGGGCTGTCGGCGGACGGGAAATCACGATCGCAACCCTGAAAGCCGGCGAATTCTTCGGTGAGCAGGCGCTGCTTCCTGGCGCGACCGGCAAACGCAACGCGAGCGTCCGGGCGCTGCAGTCGAGCAGCCTGTTCAAGATCACGAAAAAGGACGTCGCGCTCGGCATTTCCCACGAAGACGAGCTCTCGACACCGTTCGAGCGCATCGAGGATGCACCGGACGACGAGCGCGTGCGCATGCTCATTCGCGGGGTTCGTCTGTTTCGATCGCTGTCGAAGAAGGACCTCGACCGCATCGAGTCCTGGACCGAGGTCGTGTCTTACGACGCGGGCGACATCATCGTGCGGGAAGCCGAGGAAGGCGACTATATGTATGTCGTTCTCGATGGTTCCGTCGAAGTCTTCGTCGTCGACGATGACGGCCAGGTCGTCGTTCTCGCTGAACTGTTCAAGGGCAATTACTTCGGCGAACAGGCACTGCTGCCGGACGGCCCGGGTAAACGCAATGCAAACGTGCGCGCAAACGGCCCGTGCACGCTGGTGAAAGTTGCGAAAAAGTACTTCCAGCTGATCGTCAATCACGACAACAAACTGATGCTCGCGCTGAAGGCGATCGGCGAGGCGCAGCAGACGAAAATCGTCAACGCGATCGGCCAGTCATTCGATTGGTAACACCGCTCGGGCTGATGAAATCCCGCGGCCCGAATTCGCCGTTGCGCCGATATCGGGCCGGATACCCGGCGATCCATGCAGGTGGTTCGACCCGCGCGCGACAGCACGCAAACGAGCCGCATTTACCCCGGCTGTACCGATAAACCGGCACCGGGATGGCGCGCGCAATTCCGCCGGCCAGCCAGCGAGACAGCGAGACAGCGAAAAATGACGGGACACGCCTAGCGGACACAACGCTCCATGCACGCACTCGAAATCCGCAAGCTGACGAAAACCTACCGCGGCGGTATACGTGCCCTCGCCGGCATTGATCTGACGGTTGAGGAAGGCGAGTTTTTCGCCCTGCTGGGGCCGAATGGCGCCGGAAAATCGACCACGATTGGCATCATCTCCTCACTCGTGCGCAAGACTTCCGGTACGGTAAAGATATTCGGCATCGATACGGATGTGGATTTCGCCGCGGCTAAAGCCCAGATTGGCCTCGTTCCCCAGGAACTGAATTTTTCCCAGTTCGAAACCGTTGCCGAAATCGTCCTGAATCAGGCCGGATACTACGGCATCGGGCGCGCGCAGGCCGCGGTACGCGCCCAGGGCTATCTCGAGCAACTCGGTTTGTGGGATCGCCGTGACCAGCAATCGCGGGAACTCTCGGGCGGTATGAAGCGACGCCTCATGATCGCACGTGCACTCGTCCACGAACCGCGCCTGCTCATTCTCGACGAACCAACCGCGGGAGTGGATATCGAACTGCGCCGATCCATGTGGGAATTCCTGACCCGTCTCAACGAGGCCGGCACGACGATCATCCTGACGACACATTACCTCGAGGAAGCGGAGCATCTGTGCCGTAATATCGCCATTATCGATGATGGCGAGATCATCGAAAACACATCGATGAAACGGCTGATTGCGACGCTGCAGGCGGAAGTCTTCGTGCTCGATCTGTCGACGCCCGTCGCTGCCGCGCCGGAAAGCGAGAAATTCGCGTTCCGCTACGTCGATGACACGCGGCTGGAGGTGCGGGTTAACAGCGGCCAGGCGATCAACGACGTCTTTGAATTACTGTCCGCGCGGGGAATTCGCGTATCGAGTATGCGCGGCAAAGCCAATCGCCTCGAAGAACTGTTCGTGCGGCTCGTCCAGGATGACTGAGGCCACACGGTATCGGGACGCCAGCGCGCGTCGGCGCGGCAATTTCATTGCGTTCCGGACGATTTTCACGAAGGAACTCGCGCGTTTTCTGCGCATCTGGCTGCAGACTATCCTGCCTTCGGCGATCACGATGAGCCTGTATTTCATCATCTTCGGCAATTTGATCGGGCAACGAATTGGCTCGATGGGCGGCTTCAACTACATGCAGTACATCGCGCCCGGCATCGTCATGATGGCCGTGATCACAAACTCCTATTCGAACGTCGTGTCGTCGTTCTTCGGCGCGAAATTCCAGCGGCACATCGAGGAAATCCTCGTCGCGCCCGTACCGAACGTTCTGATCCTGGCGGGTTACGTGCTCGGCGGAGTTGCGCGGGGATTGATCGTCGGCATCGTCGTCACCGTGATCGCGCTGTTCTTCACCGAACTTTCGATCCACTCCTACTGGATCACGATCACCGTGGTGGCGCTGACCGCAACCCTGTTCTCCATCGGCGGTTTCATCAATGCCATATTCGCGCGGAAGTTCGACGATATTTCGATCGTGCCGACGTTCGTACTCACCCCGCTTACCTACCTCGGTGGCGTGTTCTACTCGATCGATCTGCTGCCGGAACCATGGCGTTCACTGTCGCTCGGCAATCCGGTGCTGTACATGGTGAACGCGTTTCGTTACGGCATACTCGGAGTCAGCGATATCGATCTCACGACCGCGTTCACCGTCATCGTGGTATTTACGCTCGGTTTATTCGCGTTCGCGCTCATCCTGCTCGAACGCGGGGTCGGTCTGCGCAGCTGACCCACGCGCTGCGTGGCCGGGCCGCAACGCGGCCTACTGCCGGGACTTGTACGCGAGGTAACGCGCGCGGGTCTGACGAAACAGCGGCCCCACTTCGCCGGTGCCGACCGCGACCCCGTCGATGCGGGTCACCGGGACGAGTTCACGTCCTGAGCTCGTTACCCAGACTTCGTCGGCCGCGCGTAGCTCGGTTTCCGTTATCGCCTCTTCGCGCACATCGGGATCGAGTTCAACGACGAGGTTGCGCGTTACCCCGGGCAGTATCAACGGCGACAGCGGCGGCGTGCGGATGCAGCCGCCAAAGGCAACGAACACGTTGCTCGCCGCGCCCTCGGTAACCCAACCGTCGCGGATCAGTATCGCTTCCCGCGCACCGCGCCGCGCGGCACTTTCACGCGCGATCACATTCGCTATGAGCGAAGTGGTCTTGATGTCACACCTTTGCCAGCGTTCATCTGCCGCCGTCACCACTTCGATCGGCGGTACTTCGTCGGGCACGCGCAGCGGCGAGGACATCGCGAACACGGTCTGCGGCACCTTCGTGCTCAGTACGTGATCGCGCGGGGCGACGCCGCGCGTGACCTGAATATAGAGCGTTTGATCGCCCGCGCCATTGTCGGCGACAAGTCTCTCGCACAAGGCAGTCCATGCGGCGCGCTCGAGCGGGTTACCCATGTAAACCGATTTCAGGCTGCCCTCGAGACGGTCGAAGTGTTCACCGAGTCTGAGCGGATGGCCGTTGAAAACCGGTATGACTTCGTAGATTGCGTCACCGAAAATAAAGCCGCGGTCGAGCACCGACACGCGCGCTTCGCTGAGCGGCAGGAAGTCGCCGTTCAGGTAACAGATTGAATTTTCCATGCTGAAACGTTGCCGGAGATTGCGTGCGTGGGCTACTCGAACATCATCATCACTTCGTCGATCGCGCGCGAGAATATCGAGCCCGCGGCGACGGCATTTGCCGCCACGAGTGGCGCATTCGCGATGACGGTGTCGTCGAGTTTCAGCACCAGCTGCCCTACGGCTGCGTGCTTTTCGAGCGGCGCCTGCAGCGTTTCCGCGATCTCCGCGGATGCGACGACCGCGTCGTACTTGCCGCGCGGAATCGTTACGAACAGCGGTTTGGCGACGGTCAAATCGATCGAGTCCTGCTTGCCCTTCCACAATTTCCGCGTCGCGACCGTATCTCCAGGCGCATAGATTTTTCGTGATTCGAAAAAGCGGAAGCCGTAGTTCAGCAGCGCCTGGCTCGCCTCGGTACGCGCGTTATCCGATTCGGCCCCCATGACGACCGCAACGAGTCGCATATCACCGCGCAGCGCCGAGGAAACGAGGCAATAGCCGGCCGCTTCCGTGTGCCCGGTTTTGAATCCGTCGACCGACGGGTCGCGTGCGAGCAGCCGGTTACGGTTGTGTTGCCGGATCCCCGCGTACGTGAATTCCTTTTCGGCGAAGCGTTTGTATTCCTCCGGGTAGTCGTGAATGAACGCCGCCGCCAGTTTCGACAGGTCACGTGCGGTTGAATACGTCGCGGGATCAGGCAGTCCGGTGCTGTTCGCGAAGCTCGTGTTCGTCATGCCGAGGCGTTCGGCATGCTGGTTCATAACGGATGCGAAAACGCCCTCGGAGCCCGAGATGTGCTCGGCGAGCGCCACACTCGCGTCGTTTCCCGACTGGATCACGATACCCTGCAGCAGTTCGTCGACGGTGATCTGCTTGTTGACCTCGATGAACATGCGGGACCCTTCCATGCGCCACGCTTTTTCGCTGACCGTGGTGACATCGTCGAGCGCGATGGCGCCACTGGCGAGCGCTTCCGCGGCAACATAGGCCGTCATGATCTTCGTAATGCTGGCGGGCTCGGCCCGCTCATCGGCGTTGAATTCCGCGATCGTCTCGCCGGTGGCGAAATCAACGAGCGCGTAGGAGCCGACATTGAGTTTCGGCGGCGCCGGGATGCCGGGAAAGGAAATCGCAAAACTGCCGGCACTCCCGAGCACGGTGAACAATAATATAAGTGCTGCCAGGAACGCTCGCCGGGGTCTCGTTTTTTCGTATTGCATGATTCTCTGTTGTCAGTTTCCGCGCGGCGGCGGGGCGCCGGGCTAGTTCGTCACGAAGTGATGCTTTTCGATACCGAGGCCGGTCAGCATCGCGACGAGCTGGTCGGCCGAGTCCACCGTCGCAATCGGACCGACCTGTACACGATAGACGGGCTGACCCGAATCGTTTGATTTACGTACGTGCACGCGATTCGGCACGACCTTGCCGAGTTCGGCCGACAGGCGCTCGGCGTTTGGTCGTTCGCTGAACGCGCCGACCTGCAGAAACAGGTTTCGCGCCGCTGCGGCCGGCGCGCTGGGCGGCGCTACGGCCGCCGGCGCCGTGGCAACCATTTGCGGTCGCGCCGGCAGCGATCGCGCACTGACCGCCTCCACTTCGACGAGGGCGGTGCCTTGCTCGGCCACGCCGAGTTTCAGCGCGGCGGCGTACGACAGGTCGATAACCCGGTTATCGTGGAACGGGCCACGATCGTTCACCTTCAACGTTGCGGTGCGGCCATTTTCGAGGTTCGTAACCTTCACATAAGTTGGTAGCGGCAGCGATTTGTGTGCGGCGGTCATCTGGTACATGTCGTAGGTCTCGCCGCTCGACGTGCGCCGACCGTGAAACTTCTTACCGTACCAGGATGCGACACCACGTTCACGGAACCCGACGCTCGATTTCAGCGTGTAATAACGCTGCCCGAAAACCTCGTAGGAGTCCGGGTTGCCGTAACGGCTGAGCGGTTCCTGCGTGACCGCGGCATCCGGCGTCGGTTCGGGTTCCACTGCTGGCGGACCGTCACGTTCGCTGACGACGGCACAGCCGGAGAACAATACGACGGTCGCGAGCACGACGACAAATACGCCGGCGACAGACGTCCCTGCACTAGGAGACCGATGGGGTGCGTGCATCTCGAATCGCTTCCGCCAGACTTACAACCGCCATGGCGTATTTGGTCCGCGGGTTGTACCGCATAATCACGTAGAAATTGTTTAACGCGAGCCAGTATTCCGGGGCCGACTCCCCTTCGAGCTCGAACAGTGCTGCGAGTTCATCGCTCGGGGTGGTAGCCGGTGCGACGCCACGACGCTCGAACTCACTGAGCGACAGATGGGGTTTTACGCTGTCCGTCAGCAGCTCGCTCACGTCGACATCCGACGCGGATGCGGCCACGACAATCGATTTCCCGGGCTCCCAACCATGCGACTTCAGATAGTTCGCGACACTGCCGATCGCATCGGCGCGATCCGACCAGATGTCGCTGCGGCCGTCGTTATCGAAATCGACGGCATACTTGCGATAACTCTCGGGCATGAACTGCGGAATCCCCATGGCGCCGGCATACGAACCCGACAGGCTCAGCGGATCGAGGTGCTGTTCACGGCTCAGCAGAAACATGTGACGCAGTTGTTCGCGAAAGAAATGCATGCGCTTCGCATTACCCTTCGGGTAATGAAACGCAAGCGTACTCAAGGCGTCGATGACACGATCGCGCCCGGTGATTTTGCCGTACGCGGTTTCCACGCCGATGATCGCGACGATAATTTCCGCCGGCACGCCATAGACCCGCGCAGCCTCGTCGAGCCATTCAGCATTCAACCGCCAGAATTCAATCCCGCCGTTGATGCGGGCTTCGGTGAGGAAATGCTTGCGGTATTCGAACCACGGCTTCGCTTTTTCCGCGGGACGGGACATGGCCGCGAGGATCCGGTCCGAGCGCACGGCATCCCGGAACACCGTGTCGAGTTCGGTTGCGTCGAAATCGTGTTCCCTGACCATTTCACGTACGAAGTCGGCAACCGCCGCCGCGTCGAGTCCGCCTTCGTGGGCCCCGGCGGGGAGCACGAACAGGAGCGCGGCAAGCCCGACAAAACTTCTGAACATTTTTCTAGATATCCCTATTAACCCATTCAAGAATAAGTGATAAATCGACGGTGAGTCTGAATGGACATCAGGATACCGAAACCCGTGAGAATAGTCACTAGAGAGGTACCGCCGTAGCTCACGAGCGGCAAGGGCACACCAACGACGGGTAATTGGCCGATTACCATGCCCATATTGACGAAGATGTAGATGAACAGCGTGAGCGTCAGGCTCGCGCCGAGCAGCCGCCCGAACGTGTCCTGCGCATCGAGCGCGATGCGCAATCCCCGCGCGAGGATGAGCGTGTACGCCGCGAGCATGACCAACACGCCGATAAAGCCGAATTCCTCGCAATATACCGCGAAGATGAAATCCGTCGCGCGTTCGGGCAGAAACTCGAGATGCGACTGCGTGCCGTTCAGCCACCCCTTGCCGTTGATGCCGCCCGAGCCAACCGCGATTGTTGCCTGGATGATGTGATATCCGGATCCGAGCGGATCCTGCTGCGGATCGAACAGCGTGAGGATCCGCTGGCGCTGATAATCATGGAGCATGTACCAGGCGAGCGGCGCGGCGCACAAACCGGCGGCCGCCGCGGACAGGATCCAGCGCCACCGCACGCCGGCGAAGTACAGCGCGAACAGTCCCGCCGCCATCACGAGCAAGGACGTGCCGAGATCCGGTTGCTCGATGATCAGCGCTCCCGGGATGAGCACGAGCAACAGCGAGATAATCGTGGTTTTAAGGTTTGGCGGCAGCACCTTGTCGTACAGGAACCAGGCGACCGTCAGCGGCACGGCAATCTTCATGATTTCCGAAGGCTGAAAACGAATTACGCCGAGGTGCAACCAACGCTGCGCGCCGCGCCCGGTACCGAACAGGAATACCGCAACGAGCAAAATGATCCCGAGCGCGTAGAACACCGGCGCCCAGCGAGCGAGCCGGGTGGGGCTGACCTGCGCGACCGTGACCATCGCGACGATCCCGATCGCCATCCGGATCCCTTGCCGCACTACGACATCGATCGATTGATCCGCGGCGCTGTACAGTACGATCAATCCGAGTGCGCAAACAATAATGACGCCGCCGAAGAGCTGCGGATCGATATGCGCGCGAAACAGCAGACTGCGGTCGTTAGCCATCGTCGACATCGTCCTCCGTTGCACCGGTCAGGTAGTAATCGAGTATGCGTCGCGCGATTGGTGCCGCCGCGCCGCTGCCACTGCCGCCGTTTTCAACGACGATGGCGACGGCGATCTCGGGATTCTCGACCGGCGCGAACGCAATGAACAACGCGTGGTCGCGCAGATGTTTCGGGGTCTCTTCGTTATCAGCCTCCTCGTCCTGCGCGATAGTAAACAACTGCGCCGTGCCGGTCTTGCCGGCAAACCGGTAACTCGCACCCTGGCCAACGCGCCGCGCCGTGCCGCGCTCCCCGTGTACGACGGCGACCATGCCATCGATAATCGCGTCCCAGTATTCCGGCTTGAGCACCGTCACCCCGGCGCGTTCATGAAAACCTGTCTCGCTTGCCTGCTGCGCCATCGGGTCCTCAATCTGACCGACGACGTGTGGTACAAAGCGGCCACCACGATTGGCTATCGTCGCCGTCGCATGCGCGAGCTGTAACGGCGAGGCAAGCATGAAACCCTGTCCGATGCCGGTGATCAGCGTCTCGCCGGGGTACCACGGCAGGTTTCGCGCCCGCCGCTTCCACGCGGACGACGGTAATAATCCGCCGGTTTCACCCGGCAGGTCGATGCCTGTTGGCTTGCCCAGGCCGAATTGCGACAGCATCCCGTGCATTCGGTCGATGCCGAGATCATGCGCGAGGCTGTAATAGTAGACGTCGCACGATTGCGCGATCGAAGCGCTCAGATCGACGTGGCCGTGACCGCGCTTCAGCCAGTCACGGTAGCGATGATCGTCGCCCTCGAGCGAATACCACCCGGGACACCACGTGCGATCGTGAACGCCGCGCCGGCCTGAATTAAGTCCGGTCAGCGCAACCATCGGTTTAACCGTCGAACCCGGCGGATACTGGGCCTGTAACGCGCGGTTGAACAGCGGTCGATCCGGCGAGTCACGCAATGCAGCGTAGCGCGCCCGGCTGATTCCGTTCACAAACTGATTCGGATCGAACGCGGGCTTGGAGACGAACGCAAGCACCTCGCCGGTGGCCGGCTCGATCGCGACGATAGCGCCGTTGTTGTCAGCCAGCGCATCGATTGCCAGCGACTGCAACGCCGAGTCCAGCGTCAGGTAGATGTCGTTGCCGGGCACCGGAGGCGTGCGGTCGACAACCCGCAGCACGCGCCCCTGCGCATTCACCTCAACCTGTTGATAGCCAACGCGTCCGTGGAGAATGCCCTCGCGCGCTTTCTCGACGCCGACTTTGCCGATATGCGTCGTGCCCCGGTAGGCCACGGGGTCGAGTTGCGCAAGCTCGTCTTCGCTGATCCGGCTGACATACCCGATCACGTGGGCGAACTTGTCCGCGAACGGATAGTGGCGTGCGAGACGGGCGGCGATCGAAAAGCCCGGAAAGCGATGTCGATTGACGGAAAACAGCGCGACCTCGTCTTCCCCGAGACCGGCTTTCACCACGACGGCATCGAAACGACGCGCATGCGTCAACGCCTCGCGGGCGTCTTCGATTTCACTGTCGTCCATGTCGAACAGCGCGGCGATACCCGCGAGTTGCCGTTCGATGTCGTGGACGCGCTCAGGCACGACTTCGAGTGAAAACGAGGGGCGATTCTCGGCGAGGATTAGCCCGTCGCGACTGTAGATGAGTCCGCGGGTCGGCGGGATCGCGACAAGTTTCAGGCGATTGTCCTGCGACAGGGTCGTGAAATGCCGGTGTTCGATGATCTGCAGGTACGCGAGGCGCCCGACGACCGTGAGCATCAGGACGATCATAATCGCGACGGCCGCCCACACCCGCGCCGTGAATATGCGCAGTTCACGATTCGGATCTTTCAGCGTCGGGAGTTTTTGCATCTAGATACGCGGGCAACGCAGGACAACACCCGCATCGATGACCGGCCGGATCATGCCACGACGGTTTTGCGGCGGAAATCCCGCAGCACGATAAAAACCCAGGGCCACAGAATCGCGCTCGTGAGCGCGGCGAGGAGGTTTTCGTAACCGTAGCGCAGGGACCCGAGCAGGTTGTAGATCAGCAGCATCGACAACGTGTACAGGAAGATGAGCGACCCGATGACGAGCGCCTGGCGGAACAGCGGGTACACCCGGATCTGCTGGTGATACAAAACCACGATATAAGCGATCGCGGCGAGGCCGAGCGCGTGCTGACCGAGCAGGGATCCGTTCATCACGTCGAGCAACAGACCGAGCGACCACGCGCTGAGTACCCCGATCCGCTGCGGCAAGGCAAGACACCAGTAAGCGAGGACGAGTGCGACCCATGCCGGTCGCCAGGCGACTGCCCAGTCGGGCAACGGCAGTGCCGTCAGCGTGAAGGCGACGACAAAGCTCGAAATAATTGCGAGCGTGCCTCGCGGAGCAAGCATCAAGGCGGGCTGTCCTGGTCCGCTGTGCTCACGGATGCCGGTGCGAGCGGATCGCGGTCCGGCCACACGAGCAATACTTCGCTCGCACGGCTGACCTGTGCGCTCGGCGTGACGACGATATGCGCGAACGGCTCACCGTGATCGATGCGGAACTCTGATACTTCTCCAACCGGGTAGCCGGCGGGAAATCGGTCACCGAGTCCCGAAGTAACGACGAGGTCACCAATTTTGATATCGGCACTCGTCGGCACGAACGACAACGTCATCTCATCGAGCCCGCCCGCGCCGACGCAAATTGCGCGCAGACCGGTCCGGTTGATTTGGACCGGAACCGCGTGCGCGACATCCGTCACGAGCAACGCGGTGGCGCTGAACGGACCGGCCTGGACGATCTGGCCGAGGACGCCATAGGCATCAACCACGGGTTGCCCGACGAACGCACCCTGGCGTGTTCCCTTGTCGATCACGATCTGCCGCGCCGATGGCGAGGTCTCGATCGCCAGTACATCGGCGCCGACGACGGTTTCGCGAAAGCCCGCGGATGATTCGAGCAGTTCGCGCAACCGCTGGTTCTCGTGCGTCAGCGCCGCGAATTTCTGGCTGCGTGCACGCAACTCGAGGTTCTCGCTGCGCAGGCGTTCGTTTTCGGACGCTACGCGCTGGTGCGTACTGAGCCGTTCGGTGAGACGCCCGAACGCACGGATCGGTGCGTTCACGGCGTACTGCACCGGAAATATCATCACGGAAAGCCCGGAACGAATCGCTGCGAGATGCTGATGGCGGTGATCGATCGAAATCAGCAGGAACGAAAGAACGACACAGCTGATGAGCCTTGCGGTAGGGGATGATGCGTCAGTAAATAACGGTTTGATCGGTAGTTCCCCTGCGATTCAACCAGCTATTCCAACGCCAGAATATCGGCCCCATGTTCTTCGATCATTTCGAGAACACGCCCGCCACCACGCGCGACGCAAGTCAACGGGTCCTCGGCAACGATGACAGGCAAGCCGGTTTCCTCGACCAGTAAACGGTCGAGATCCTTCAGCAACGCGCCGCCACCGGTCAGCACCATGCCCCTGTCCGCAACGTCCGATCCGAGTTCGGGCGGCGTTTTCTCGAGCGCGGTTTTCACCGCTTCGACGATCCCCGCGAGCGGTTCCTGAAGCGCCTCGAGGATTTCATTACTGTTCAGGGTGAATGAGCGCGGCAGACCTTCGGCAAGATTACGCCCTTTGATCTCTATTTCGCGCACCTCGCTGCCGGGATACGCGCAGCCGATTTCGTGTTTGATACGTTCCGCCGTCGCGTCGCCGATAAGGCTACCGTAGTTTCGTCGCACGTAGTTGATGATGGCGTCGTCGAAACGATCACCGCCAATACGTACGGAGTCCGAATACACGATTCCGTTTAAGGAAATGATCGCGACCTCGGTGGTACCGCCCCCGATGTCGAGCACCATGGAACCGCTCGCATCACTGACCGGCATACCGGCCCCGATCGCCGCGGACATGGGTTCCTCAATCAGGAACACTTCGCGCGCACCGGCGCCAGCGGCCGACTCACGAATGGCCCGACGTTCCACCTGGGTCGATCCACACGGCACGCACACGAGTACACGCGGGCTCGGCTTGAACATCTGATCGCCGTGAGCCTTGCGAATGAAATGCTGGAGCATCTTTTCGGTTACGGTGAAATCGGCAATGACGCCGTCCTTCAGTGGACGGATGGCATCGATGTGGCCGGGGGTACGACCGAGCATGCGTTTCGCTTCCGCGCCAACCGCGGCGATAGCTTTCGGGTTGCTCGCGTCGCGTCCGCGACGAATGGCAACGACAGAGGGTTCGTTCAGTACGATGCCCTTTCCGCGCGCGTAAATCAGGGTGTTCGCGGTGCCGAGATCGATCGACAGGTCGTTGGAGAATACACCCCTGAGCATTTTGAACATTAAGTATGGTCCTCAGCTTCGATGATCGCTTCCAGCCGCCGTTTTTCCGGCGTTTCAGCCGCGGTCGGCGTCAGCAGTTCGTGGGTCTTCATGGTACACTTCGAGCGCGGTTTGGGAATGAATATCGGTCCGCCTCATGCTCGATGTGCAGCCGCGATCATCTCGGGTGTCAGTAACGAATTACGCATTGTAATTTAACAGCGCGTGTTCATTTCAGCAAGCGTGCCGACGCTGAGATTTTCTTTCCATTTCAACAAAATAACGGACACGAATTCGTGATAAGTAACGACGAAGTGAAAGCGATTGCCAGGCTCGCCAGAATCGATATCGACGACGAACACGTGGCGAACTTCGCCCACGATTTAACCCGGATTCTCGACTTCATCGCGCAAATGGATGCCGTGGACACGAGTGCCGTGGAACCGCTTGCGCATCCGCTCGAAGTTGCCGCCCGGACCCGACCCGACGAAGTCCGCGAACGGGACCAGCGCGCGACGTTTCAGGCCGGGGCTCCGCAAACGGAAGCGGGCCTTTATCTCGTTCCGAAAGTGATAGATTAGGAAGCTTCGGATGTCTTCGTTTCCCGATAGCGCCGCCGGTATCGCGGCGGGCCTCGCCGCCGGTGAGTTTTCCAGTGTCGAAGTGACGCGCGCCCTGCTCGACCGCATAGACAGCCTCGACCCGACGTATAACAGCTATATCTCGGTCACACGCGCAAGTGCCCTGGAACAGGCCGCGGCCGCGGATGCCGCGATCGCGGCCGGCACGGCCGGGCACATGACCGGTGTTCCGTACGCGCACAAGGACATTTTCTGTACCGCGGGAGCCAGAACGACCTGCGGCTCGCGCATGCTCGACAATTTCATCGCCCCGTACGACGCCACCGTGTCCGAACGGCTCAACGCCGCCGGAATGGTCATGCTCGGCAAGACGAATATGGACGAGTTTGCGATGGGCTCGTCCAACGAAACGAGCTATTACGGGCCCGTGATCAACCCGTGGCGCGAAAACACCGTCCCTGGCGGTTCCTCGGGCGGCTCCGCCGCGGCCGTTGCGGCCCGTCTGGCGCCGTGTGCCACGGCGACGGACACCGGAGGGTCGATCAGGCAGCCTGCCGCCTTGTGCGGGGTCTCCGGCCTGAAACCAACGTATGGACGGGTGTCGCGCTACGGCATGATCGCGTTTGCATCCAGCCTGGACCAGGGCGGCCCCATGGCCTTGAGCGCGCACGACCTGGCGTTGCTGCTGAACGTAATGGCGGCGCCCGACCCGCGCGACTCGACGTCAGTCGTAAGACCGGAAGAAGATTTCACGGCCCGCCTCGACATGCCCGTCGCCGGGCGTAAATTCGGAATCCCGAAGCAGTTTGTCGGCCCGAATCTCGATCCCGCGATCGCCGCTTGCCTCGAGCAGGCGCGTACGGCGTTCGAATCCCGCGGTGCGCAGTTCGTCGAACTGGATATGCCGCGACTCGACCTGTCGATTCCTGCCTATTACGTAATTTCGTCCGCCGAATGTTCTTCCAACCTGTCGCGCTACGATGGCGTGCGGTTTGGTCACCGATGTGATGACCCGTCGGATCTCGACGATCTTTACTCCCGGTCCCGTGGCGAAGGTTTCGGACTCGAGACGAAGCGACGCATCCTCGTCGGTACCTATGCGCTCTCGTCCGGTTACTACGATGCTTACTATCGCAAGGCGCAGCAGATCCGGCGCTTGATCCGCGATGAGTTTCAATCGGCTTTTGCCGAAGTCGATTACCTGTTCGGGCCAACTTCGCCGACGACGGCGTTTCCGCTGGGACAGAAAGCGCAGGATCCGGTATCGATGTACCTGTCGGATATCTATACGACGGCGGTCAATCTCGCCGGCCTGCCGGCGGCATCGATCCCGGCCGGCTTCGTCGACGGCATGCCGGTAGGCCTGCAGCTGATCGGTAATTACTTTGACGAAGCCGGTCTGCTCGGGATCGCGCACCAGTTTCAAACCGCAACGGATTGGCACGTTCAGATCCCGCCCGGGCTGTTAACGGAGAAATAAACATGGATTTCGAACCGGTCATTGGTCTCGAAATACACGCCCAGCTTGCGACGAAGAGCAAGATTTTCTCATCTGCATCAACGAGTTACGGAGCGCCGCCAAACACCCAGGCATGCGCCGTCGATCTCGGGCTGCCGGGCGTGCTGCCGGTTCTCAACGAGCGCGTAATCGAGCTCGCGATCATGTTCGGCCTTGCGGTTGGCGCGGATATTTCGCGTGACTCCCTGTTCGCGCGGAAAAATTATTTTTACCCGGACCTGCCCAAGGGCTATCAGATCAGCCAGTACGAGAACCCGATCGTGGCCGGCGGCACCCTCGACATCCGGCTGTCCGATGGCACCGCAAAGACCATCGCGCTGACGCGCGCGCACCTTGAAGAGGATGCCGGGAAATCCATCCACGATCTGTTTCCCGACGCCACCGGTGTCGATTTGAACCGCGCCGGCACTCCGTTGCTGGAAATCGTCTCGGAACCACAGATGTACTCGGCCGCCGAAGCCGTCGCGTATATGCGCACGATGCACACACTCGTTCGCTACCTCGGTATCTGCGACGGCAATATGCAGGAAGGTTCATTTCGTTGCGACGCGAACGTTTCCGTGCGTCCGCGGGGCACGGTTGAACTGGGTACGCGCACTGAGATCAAGAATCTGAACTCGTTTCGTTTCGTCGAACGGGCAATCGAGTTCGAGATCGAGCGACAAATTGATGTGATCGAAGCGGGCGGTACCATCGTTCAGGAAACGCGCCTGTATGATCCGGACAAGGACGAAACGCGCTCGATGCGCGGGAAGGAAGATGCCCACGATTACCGCTACTTTCCCGATCCCGATCTACTGCCAATCGTCATTTCCCAGGCCGTCATCGACGACATCAGTGCCCGCATGCCGGAACTCCCGGGCGCCAGACGGAAGCGGTTTATCGACGCTTATTCCCTCGGCCCGGAAGACGCGGATTCACTGTCCCAGGATCGCGATACCGCGGACTACTTCGAGCGCGTTGCCGACACCGCCGGCGACGCGAAACTCGCCGCGAACTGGGTCACGGGGGAGTTGTTCGCCGCACTAAACCGCTCGAACCTCGATCTCGGCGCTTCACCGCTTGGCGCCGAGTCGCTCGGTCGCCTGCTGGCACGGATTAAAGACGCTACGGTGTCCGGCAAGATCGCGAAGCAGATCTTTGAAACGATGTGGGAAACGGGACGCGAAGCGGACGACATTATCGACGCCGAAGGTCTCCGTCAGGTCACGGACGACGCCGCGATCGAACCGCTCGTTGATCAGGTATTGCGCGACAATCCGGATCAAATCGCGCAATTCAAGGCGGGCAAGGACAAGGTGTTCGGGTTTTTCGTCGGCCAGGTGATGAAGCTGTCGAAGGGGAAAGCAAACCCGGCACAGGTAAACGAAATGCTGAAACGGAAACTCGCGGAATAATCCCGGGCGACTGGCGCCTCGGGGCAAAAAAAAACCGGACCATTTTCAGGCCCGGTTTTTTTTGTCCGTCGCTTCAGTGTTGTCGCGAAACGGTCTTACTCGTCGTCATCTTCCGGAATTGGTCGATCGACAAGCTCGACGATCGCCATCGGCGCACTGTCTCCCGGCCGAAAGCCGTTCTTCAGTATCCGCATATAGCCGCCCGGGCGATCCTGGTAACGCGGTCCGATTTCCGTAAACAGCTTGTTCACGACTCCGGCGTCGCGCAGCCGCGAAAACGCAAGTCGGCGTTTCGAGACCGAATCGGATTTCGCGAGCGTGATCAACGGCTCGGCCGTGCGCCGAAGTTCTTTCGCTTTCGGCACGGTCGTGCGGATCAGCTCATGCTCAAACAGTGACGCTGCCATATTGCGGAACATCGCCTTGCGGTGCGAGCTGTTGCGGTTGAGTTGTCTTCCGCTCTGTTTATGTCTCATTGCAGTACAACCTTAAGCCTTAAAGCGAACCTTTGTCCGCGTCATACAAACCGGAGGGCGGCCAATTTTCGAGGCGCATACCCAACGAGAGTCCTCGCGCCGCGAGCACGTCCTTGATTTCCGTCAACGACTTCTTGCCGAGGTTAGGCGTTTTCAGCAACTCCACTTCGGTGCGCTGGATCAGATCACCGATGTAGTAGATGCTTTCGGCCTTGAGGCAGTTTGCCGACCGCACGGTAAGTTCGAGGTCGTCGATCGAACGCAGCAGGATCGGATCGATTTCCGCTTCCGGCGCGCGTTCCGGCTCCGCCTGTTCCTCGCTGCTCAAATCGACGAACACCGCCAACTGGCTGCGCAGAATTCCCGCGGCATCACGCACCGCACGTTCGGGATCGATCGTACCGTTCGTTTCGATCGTAATGATCAACTTGTCGAGGTTCGTCAGCTGTTCGACGCGTGCGCTTTGAACCTCATAGGCAACGCGACGAACCGGGCTGAACGAGGCATCCAGCTTGAGTCGTCCGATAGCCTGATCGGCGTCTTCGGCGATTTCACGCGTCGTCGCCGGCTGGTAACCACGACCGCGGGCAACCTTCAGCGTCATATTCAGTTCGCCGTTCTCGCTCAAACTGGCGATATGATGCGTCGGGTCGACAATCTCCACGTCGTGATCGAGCACGATATCTCCGGCAAGAACCACGCCGGGGCCACGTTTGTTCAACGTCAGCGTCGCTTCTTCGCGCGCGTGCATGTTGATCGCGAGACCCTTCAGATTGAGGAGGATGTCGGTAACGTCCTCCTGAACACCTTCGATCGTCGTATATTCATGCAACACGTTCTCGATTTCGGCCTCTACGACCGCGCTGCCCGTCATCGACGACAGCAAGACCCGGCGTAAAGCATTTCCCAACGTGTGCCCGAAGCCGCGGTTCAGCGGTTCGAGCGTAATTTTCGCGGTTTTTGCATTAACCGGACTAACTTCGACGATGTTCGGCTTCAACATTTCACTTGCTGCTGATGCCATTGGACATTCTCCTTTAGTGGCCCTACTTGGAGTACAACTCCACGACTAGGGACTCGTTGATATCTGCTGGTAAATCTGAGCGTTCTGGCGTCGTCTTGAACAGTCCTTCCATCTTTTTCGAGTCGACCTCGAGCCACTCGGGCAATCCGAGTTGCTCCGCGATCGCAAGCGAATCGGCGATCCTTACCTGCTTGCGCGCTTTTTCACGGATGGAAATAACGTCTTTCGGGTTCACCTGGTACGACGGAATATTCACCGACTTCCCGTTAACCAGAATTGCTTTGTGACTGACGAGTTGGCGCGCTTCCGAACGCGTACTGCCGAATCCCATGCGATAGACGACATTATCCAGCCGCTGTTCCAGCAGCTGCAGGAGAATCTCGCCGGTGGCACCTTTACGTTTTGCCGCTTCCTTGTAGTAATTCCGGAACTGGCGCTCGAGTACGCCGTACATGTAGCGCAGCTTCTGCTTCTCTCTGAGCTGCAATGCGTAGTCCGACTGTCTGCGTCCACGGTTGTCACCGTGCTGGCCGGGCGGCTTTTCGAGCTGGCACTTCGATTCGATCGGTCGTGCGCGGCTCTTCAGGAACAGATCGACGCCCTGGCGCCGGCTGAGCTTACATTTGGGTCCAATATATCGTGCCATGTTAGTTCCTCGCCCTTAAACGCGGCGTTTCTTCGGCGGCCGGCAACCGTTGTGTGGAATCGGCGTAACATCCGTAATGTTCGTGATCTTGAAGCCCGCGGCATTGAGCGCCCGGACGGCGGATTCGCGGCCGGGCCCCGGGCCCTTCACGAATACATCGAGATTCTGCGTGCCAAAATCATCCATTACCGAAGAGAGCCTTTCCGCGGCGACCTGCGCTGCAAACGGCGTACTCTTGCGCGAGCCGCGGAAACCGCTGCCGCCTGCCGTCGCCCAGCCCAGCGTGTTGCCCTGGCGGTCGGTGATCGTAATGATCGTGTTATTGAACGAGGCATGAATGTGCGCCACCCCGTCGATAATCGTCTTTTTGACGCGCTTTTTCGTCCGAGTCGTTGATGTTGCCATAGCGGGTTCCGAGCCTATCTCTTGATCATGCGCCGCGGGCCTTTACGGGTCCGGGCGTTCGTCTGCGTCTGTTGACCGCGTACCGGCAATCCGCGTCGGTGGCGGATACCGCGGTAGCACCCGAGGTCCATCAGACGTTTGATGTTCATCGATACCTCACGACGCAGGTCACCTTCGACGGTGTATCGTGATACCGCGCCGCGGAGCGATTCGAGTTGTTCTTCCGTCAGGTCTTTGACCATGGCGTGTTCGGTTACGTTCGTTTCCGCGCAAATCTTTCGCGCCAGCGTGCTGCCGATCCCGTAGATTTGCTGTAACGCGATGACCGTGTGTTTACGATCCGGAATATTGACTCCAGCTACACGAGCCATATTAGCTCTCCCGTACGAGCAGGGATCCCGCGGGTCGGGCGTTACCCGATAACCGTCGGTTACCTGTTTTATTAAAAACCATGCCCGGCCGCATAGCGGATACCCGCGCAGTCGATCGAGCCAGATGTCTGTTCATGTTCTGCCGCTCAGCCCTGACGCTGCTTGTGGCGCGGGTCTTTGCAAATAATGCGGACGACGCCCTTGCGTTTGATTACGCGGCAATTGCGGCAGAGCCGCTTTACTGATGCTCGAATTTTCACTGTCCAAATCCCGTGTTTTTATTGGCGCTGTTAGCGCCGTCCGTACCCTTTCAGGTTCGCCTTCTTCATCAAGCCTTCATACTGATGCGACATCAGATGGGCCTGCACCTGCGACATAAAATCCATCACTACGACGACGATGATTAACAACGAAGTACCGCCGAAATAAAACGGCACGTTGAACCGCAGGATCAGAAATTCGGGCAGCAGGCACACAGATGTAATGTAGATGGCACCGGCAACCGTCAGTCGTGTCATTACGCCGTCGATGTAGCGTGCGGTCTGTTCGCCCGGGCGGATACCCGGGATGAACGCCCCGGATTTTTTCAGGTTGTCCGCAGTTTCTTTCGGATTGAACACGAGCGCCGTGTAGAAAAAGCAAAAGAAGATGATCGCGGCTGCGTAGAACATGACGTAAAGAGGTTGACCCGGTGACAGCGTGCTGGCGAGATCGCGCATCCAGCCCATGCCTTCCATGTTGCCGAACCAGCCGCCTATCGTTGCCGGGAACAAGATGATGCTCGAGGCGAAAATCGGCGGAATCACCCCGGACATGTTGAGTTTCAGCGGAAGGTGGCTCGATTGTCCCGAAAACTGGTTGCGTTGCTTCGCGTAATTCACCGTAATGCGCCGTTGGCCGCGCTCGACGAACACGACGAAAGCAGTTACGAGTATTGCGAGCGTGAACAGCGCCAGTACCATGATGATCGAAAGTTCACCGGTACGGGACAGTTCCAGGGTGCCGCCGATAGCGGATGGCAGCCCTGCAACGATACCGGCAAAAATGATCATCGAAATCCCGTTACCGATACCCCGCTCGGTAACCTGTTCGCCGAGCCACATGAGAAACAACGTACCCGTGACCAGCGTCGTTACGCAGGTTATGCGGAATGCGAGGCCGGGATCGATCACGAGTTGCATACCGGCCGCGGACTGGCCTTCGAGCATGATCGCAACGCCGAGAGACTGGAACAAAGCGAGCGCCACCGTGCCATAGCGGGTGTACTGGGTAATTTTGCGGCGTCCGGATTCGCCTTCCTTTTTCAGCTGTTCGAGCTTCGGATGCACGACGGTCAGCAGCTGCATAATAATCGAGGCCGAAATGTACGGCATGATCCCGAGCGCGACGACCGAGAAGCGTTCCAGCGCGCCGCCCGAAAACATGTTGAACATGTCGAGGATCGTGCCGCGCTGCTGATCGAACAAAGACACGAGCGCATTCGGATTGATTCCCGGCACCGGTATATGCGTGCAGATCCGGAACACGATGAGCGCACCAATCAGGAACAGGATCCGTTGCCGCAGTTCCGTGAGCTTGCCCATGCCGCCCGCGCCGCCGGGAATATTTCGCTTCGCCGTTGCCATGACTAGTCTTCGACTTTGCCTCCGGCGGCTTCGATCGCGGCGCGAGCGCCCTTCGTCACGCGCAAGCCCTTTATCGCGACAGCCTTGTCGATTTTCCCGGAAAGGATAACCTTGACCGTCTTCACGTCGCCGCGGACGAGGCCGGCGGCTTTCAGTGCTTCGAGGTCGATGACCTCTGCGGCAACGCCGGCGAGTTCGTGCAGGCGAATTTCATCGCCGTACCCGGCGAGACGGGATTTAAACCCGCCCTTCGGCAAGCGGCGCTGCAACGGCATCTGGCCGCCTTCGAAGCCAACCTTGTGGTAGCCGCCGGATCGCGACTTCTGCCCTTTGTGTCCGCGGCCGGCGGTTTTGCCGAGGCCGGAGCCGATTCCGCGGCCGACGCGCTTGCGTGGCTTGCGAGCGCCTGCGCCCGGCTTAATCGTATTTAAATACATCACGCTTCCTCGACGTTCAGCATGTAGGACACCTGGTTAATCATGCCCCGGTTTTCGACCGTGTCGTCGACTTCGATGGTCTGCCAGATTCTGCGCAGACCAAGTCCCGACACGCACGCCTTGTGCGATTTCAGTCGGCCATGAAGGCCGCGCGTCAGTGTCAACTTGATTTTCCCAGCCATGAAACTATCCCCGGATTTCTGCAACCGTCTTGCCGCGCTTCGCCGCCATTTGCTCAGGCGCCGACATGTTTTTCAGGCCATTGATCGTGGCCCGAACGACGTTAACGGGATTCGTCGTTCCAATGCATTTCGCGAGTACGTTATGCACACCGACCACTTCGAAAACCGCACGCATCGGACCACCGGCGATGATGCCCGTTCCCTGCGAAGCGGGCTGCATGTATACCTTCGCGGCGCCGTGCTCACCGACGACCGCGTACTGCAGCGTGTCTTCGTCAAGCGCGATCGTTTCCATATTGCGGCGGGCGTTTTCCATCGCTTTCTGGATTGCGACCGGCACCTCGCGGGCCTTGCCGCGGCCAAGGCCGACTTTACCCGCGCCGTCACCAACAACAGTGAGCGCGGTAAAACCGAAAATCCGTCCGCCTTTCACTACTTTCGCGACGCGATTCACAGCCACGAGTTTTTCGAACATGCCTTCCTGGCTTTGTTGCGTACCTGATCCGAATGCCATGGTCTGACTCCTAGAATTTTAGGCCGTTCTCGCGAGCGGCATCGGCCAGTGCTTTAACACGACCGTGATATTTGAAGCCCCCGCGATCGAAAGCCACTACCTCGACGCCCGCCGCTTTCGCGCGTTCCGCGACCGCTTTGCCGACGAGCGCAGCCGCCTCGACATTGCCACTGGATTTGATTGAGGCGCGCAAATCCTTGTCCAGCGTCGATGCGCTCGCGAGCACCGTGCCGCCGTCCGGGGAAATAACCTGGGCATAGATATGCCGCGGCGTTCGGTTTACGCACAAGCGCGTGGCTCGAAGAAACTTGATGTGGCTGCGGGTTTTTCGTGCCCGCCGAAGCCTGCTCAGCTTTTTGTTCATTGCGATTAACTCTTCTTGGCTTCTTTACGAACGATAACTTCGTCCGAATACTTGACGCCCTTGCCTTTGTACGGTTCCGGTTTACGGAAAGCACGAATGTTCGCCGCCACCTGGCCGACCCGTTGCTTATCGATTCCCTTGACGACGACTTCCGTCTGACTCGGCGCTTCGATCGTTACGTCTTCCGGAATATCGAAATCAATGGGATGCGAGTGACCCAGCGACAGATTCAGTTTCTTGCCGTTGATCTGCGCGCGGTAGCCGACCCCTACGATCGTGAGTCTGCGCTCGAATCCCTCGGAAACACCCTGCACCATATTCTGTAACAGTGCCCGTGACGTCCCCGAAAGCGCGCGGGCGGGTTTCGTCTCGTTGCGGGCTTTTACTTTCAGCTCGCCATCCTCGAGTACCACCCCGACGAGTTCGTGGATTTGCTGGTCGAGCGTGCCGTTTTTTCCCTTCACGGTTACGTTCTGGCCGTTGATTTGTACTTCAACGGCGCTTGGAACCGTAATCGGTGCATTCGCGATACGTGACATCGTTGCGTCCTTAAGTTAGTACACCGAACAGAGCACTTCGCCGCCAATTCCCTGGGCGCGTGCTTCGCGGTCGGTCATAAGACCTTTCGAAGTCGAGACTATGGCGATACCAAGGCCGCCGACAACGGTCGGGAGTTCGTCTTTGCCCCGATAGATACGTAAACCCGGGCGGCTCGAACGTTTGATGTTCTCGATGACCGGTTTCCCCTGGTAATACTTCAGTTCGATTTCCAGTTGGGGGTGTCCTTCCCCTTCCAGCGTACGGAAATTTCCGATGTAGCCCTCATCCTTCAAAACCTGCGCAACCGCGGATTTCAGTTTTGACGCGGGCATAGAAACGACTTTCCGATCCCGCGCCTGGGCGTTGCGGATTCGCGTGAACATATCGGCGATCGGGTCTTGCATTGTCATATCGTTGTCTCTCTTTTCTCGCGTACCGGTGCGAAACCGCTACCAGCTCGCCTTAACGAGGCCGGGTACATGCCCTTCCATCGCCAGGCGACGTAATTCGTTACGAGCCAGACCGAACTTCCGGTAGTACCCGTGCGGCCGGCCCGTGAGTCGGCAACGGTTACGACCGCGCGACGGGCTCGAATCACGCGGCAGCTTTTGCAGTTTGACCCGCGCGGCGTCACGCTCTTCGATCGAAAGATCCTGATCGGTGATGGCGATTTTCAGAGCCTTGCGTTTTGCGGCGTAACGTTGCGCCAGCAGGGTCCGCTTTTTTTCGCGGTTGATCATAGATTTCTTTGCCATTGGTAGCGCCCTATGTTCTCAGAGGGAAGTTGAACGCCTGCAGCAACGCACGGCCTTCGTCGTCATTTTTCGCGCTCGTGGTTATGCAGATATCCAGACCACGAATCGTATCGATTTTGTCGTATTCGATTTCCGGGAAGATGATTTGTTCGCGGACACCAAACGTATAGTTACCACGGCCGTCAAATGCCCGATTGCTGAATCCGCGGAAGTCGCGAATACGGGGTATCGCGATGTTAATCAGGCGGTCAAGGAATTCGTACATGCGGTCGCGCCGCAGCGTTACCTTGGCGCCAATTGGCCAGCCATCGCGGATTTTGAAGCCGGCGATCGATTTGCGCGCCAGACAGACAACGGGTTTTTGACCCGAAATCAATTCGAGATCGCCGAGCGCGTGCTCCATGATCTTCTTGTCGGACGTCGCTTCGCCAAGTCCCATGTTCAACGTGACTTTCGTGATCCGCGGTACTTCCATCGCTGACTTCAGGCCAAGCTGCTCTTTCAGCTTCGGCGCCATCGTCTCGCGATACTCAGATTCCAATCTTGCCATCGTCATTCTCGCGACAACTAAATGTCGACAACCTCGTTATTCGATTTGAAGAACCGGACCTTGCGGTCGTCTTCAAGGGTTTTGATCCCGACCCGGTCAGGCTTTTGCGTAACCGGGTTGTACAGCGCGACGTTGGACGCATGAATCGAGGCTTCTTTCTCGATGATGCCGCCCGGAGCGCCCGCCTGCGGGTTCGGTTTTGTGTGGCGCTTCACCATGTGCACGCCTTCGACGATAACGCGATCGTTGTCCAGGACCCGCAGCACATTGCCGCGTTTGCCTTTGTCACGACCCGTGAGGACATAAACCTCGTCGCCTTTCCTGATTTTCTTCATGTCTAAATACCCTGACTCAGAGCACTTCCGGTGCGAGCGAGACAATGCGCATAAAGCGATCACCGCGCAGCTCACGGGTTACGGGCCCAAAAATACGGGTGCCCACCGGCTGCAGTTGTTTGTCGAGCAGCACCGCCGCATTCCCGTCGAATCGAATCAGGGACCCGTCGGCGCGCCGTACACCTTTGCGGGTGCGCACGACTACGGCATCGAAAACCTCGCCTTTGCGGACTTTGCCGCGCGGGATTGCTTCCTTGACAGTGACCTTGATGACATCGCCAATATTTGCATAACGACGACGTGAACCGCCCAGCACCTTGATACACATGAGACGACGCGCGCCACTGTTATCTGCTGCATCCAGCATCGATTGCATTTGTATCATTGTCGCGCTCTCCGACTTCGACTCTTGTTAATTAAATCTGCGGTGCGCGCTGCAGTATCTGCTGCAGGCGCCAGGATTTGCGTTTCGAAAGCGGCCGACATTCTTCGATCGCGACAGTATCGCCTTCGTTGCATTCGTTGCCTTCGTCGTGCGCAAGGAATTTTGTCGAACGACGAATGTATTTTTTGTACAACGGGTGTTGGACCTGTCGTTCCACGAGCACAGCGATCGTCTTTTCCATTCGGTTGCTGACGACTTCGCCGATCAGCGTTCGGGCCGAGGTTTCTATCTCACTCATGCTGCGTCACCTAATTTTTTCTCGCCCAAAACGAGTTTGATCCGCGCGATGTCCCGACGGACTTCTCCAAACTGATTGGAACGCGGCGGCTGGCCGGATCCTGCCTGCATACGCAGGTTGAACTGCTCTTTGCGTTTCTCGATCAGCAGGTCATTTAATTCCTGCTCGGACTTCTCACGTAGTTCTTTTGCTTTCATTACATCAGTTTCCGGCTGGCGAATGCTGTTCTCACCGGCAGCTTTGCTCCGGCGAGACGAAACGCTTCGCGTGCGAGTTCTTCGTCTACACCTTCCATCTCGTAGAGCACCGTGCCCGGCTTGACCTGGGCGACCCAGTACTCCACGTTCCCCTTACCCTTGCCCTGGCGAACTTCAAGCGGCTTCTTCGTGATCGGCTTGTCGGGGAACACACGAATCCAGACTTTCGCACCACGTTTCACGTGGCGTGTAATCGCGCGTCGTGCGGCCTCAATCTGGCGCGCAGTAACACGCCCGCGGGTCGTGGCCTTCAAACCAAACTCACCGAAGCTGATCTTGGACCCGCGCAGGGCAAGCCCGCGGTTGCGTCCTTTTTGCTGCTTTCGAAACTTTGTATTTTTGGGCTGTAGCACGTCTTAACTCCCTGCTGCCGCTGCTTCCGTCGGCTCCTCTTTGGGTTCTTCGACACGCTGGATTATTTCGCCTTTGAAAATCCAGACCTTCACACCAATGACGCCGTAAGTTGTATTCGCTTCCGCGAGTCCGTAATCGATGTCCGCGCGCAGTGTGTGCAGCGGCACCCGACCTTCGCGGTACCATTCCGAACGCGCGATTTCCGCGCCATTCAACCGGCCGGCGACGTTGATCTTGATGCCCTGGGCTCCGAGGCGCATCGAGTTCGACACGGCGCGCTTCATGGCCCGGCGAAACATGATGCGTCGCTCGAGTTGTTGCGCGACGGATTCGGCTACGAGATAGGCGTCGAGTTCCGGTTTGCGGATTTCTTCGACGCTGATATGCGCAGGGATACCCATCAGTTTCGTAACCTGTTTGCGCAGCGCTTCGATGTCCTCACCTTTCTTGCCAATCACGATACCGGGACGGGCGGTGTGGACGACGATGCGCGCGTTGTGCGCCGGGCGTTCGATCTGAATCCGGCTTACCGATGCGTGCGCAAGCTTCTTGCGCAGGAAATCGCGAATCTGCAGATCGGCGTTCAGGTAGTTCGCATAGTTCTTCGTATCGGCGTACCACGTCGACGTCCAGTCCTTGACGACCCCGAGCCGAAAACCATATGGGTGTACTTTTTGTCCCATTACTATTGCCCCGTTTCCGCGACGGCCACGGTAACGTGACTCATGCGTTTGAAAATTTTGTTCGCGCGACCACGTGCCCGAGGACGCCAGCGCTTCATGGTCGGACCTTCGTCAACCATGATCTGGCTGACCGTCAGCTCGTCCACATCCGCAGCGTCGTTGTGCTCGGCGTTTGCTATCGCGGACTCGAGCACCTTCTTGATGATCTTTGCAGCCTTCTTATTGCTGAACGTGAGAATGTTCAGCGCGCTGTCGACCGGCAAACCGCGGATCTGATCGGCGACGAGCCGCATTTTTTGTGCCGATATGCGCGTATTTTTGAGTTTCGCGACCGTAGCCATCGGAATTCTCCGTTACTTCGCTTTGCGATCCGCGGCATGACCGCGGAACGTGCGCGTCGGCGCAAATTCGCCGAGCTTGTGTCCGACCATGTTTTCGCTCACATACACGGGCATGTGCTGGCGACCGTTGTGTACGGCGATAGTCAGACCAACCATGTCTGGCACGATCATCGATCGGCGAGACCATGTCTTGATTGGACGTTTGTCGTTGTTCGCTCGCGAAGCATCCACCTTTTGTTGCAGGTGATGATCGACGAACGGGCCTTTTTTAATTGAACGAGGCATAAATACTCAGCTCCGCAATCAGCGTTTATTGCGTCGGCGAACAATCGATTTGTTCGTTCGCTTGTTGGATCGTGTCTTGTGGCCTTTCGTCGGCTGGCCCCAGGGGCTGACCGGATGGCGTCCGCCGGACGTACGACCTTCACCGCCGCCATGCGGATGATCTACCGGGTTCATCGCGACACCGCGAACCGTCGGACGTACCCCGCGCCACCGCTGCGCGCCGGCCTTGCCGAGCGAACGCAGTGAATGCTCGGAGTTTCCAACTTCACCTATCGTGGCGCGGCATTCGATGGGCACCTTGCGCATTTCGCCCGAGCGCAGCCGCAGCGTCGCGCTCGCGCCTTCACGCGCGACATACTGGATACCCGCGCCGGCGCTTCGGCCCAGTTGCGCACCTTTCTCCGGTTGCAGTTCGACGCAATGAACGATCGAACCCACGGGGATATTTCTCAGTGGCAAACAGTTCCCGACGGCGATCGGTGCATCGATACCCGAGCGAACCTGCGTCCCGGCCTGCAGGCCTTTCGGTGCGATGATGTAACGACGCTCTCCGTCCGCGTACAGCAGCAAGGCTATATGGGCAGACCGATTCGGGTCGTACTCCAGGCGTTCGACCGTGGCCGGAACGTTGTCTTTTCGACGCTTGAAATCGATCACCCGGTAATGCTGTTTATGACCGCCGCCGCGGTGGCGTACCGTGATACGTCCGGCGTTGTTGCGTCCCGACGAGCGCTTTTTCGTCTCCAGCAGCGGGGCATACGGTTCGCCCTTATGCAGTTCCGGTGTCACAACCCGGACGGTGCCGCGCCGACCCGGCGAAGTCGGATTAGATTTGATCAGTGCCATTATCTGTTTCGTCCTGTCCGTCAGTCGCCCGCGAGGAAATCGATATCGAATCCCGGCTGCAGTTTCACGTAAGCTTTTTTCCAGCCGTTACGCACACCGGCAGTGCCACGAAAGTGGCGCGTTTTGGCGGGTACGTTCGAAACCGTAACGTTCTCCACCTTCACGCTGAACAGTTCTTCAACCGCAGCCTTGATTTCCGGCTTCGACGCATCGGGTAAAACCCGGAACACGTACTGCCGGTTCAGATCCGCGGCGCGCGCAGCTTTCTCTGAAATTTTTGGTTCGACCAGGATCTGCATCATTCGCTCGCGGTTCATTTCAACAGCTCCTCGATCCGGGCCAATGCGTCTTTTGAGACCACAACTTTCTCGTATGCGAGCAACATCGCGGGGTCGATGGTCGCCGCGTCGATGAGGCCTACCCAGTGCAGGTTCCGCGCCGACAGGTAAAGGTTCTCGGTGACGTCCTCCGCAATGATCAGGACGTCCTTGATGGCGAAACTCTGCAGTGACGCCACGAGGTTCTTCGTCCGCGGCTCACCCATTTCGCAGGAATCGACCACAACGAGACGATCCTGTCTGACGAGTTCGGAGAATATCGAGCGCATCGCGCTGCGATACATCTTGCGATTCACTTTCTGGCTGTAATCGCGCGGTTTAGCCGCGAACGTGACACCGCCCCCGCGCCAAATCGGACTGCGGATCGTACCGGCGCGTGCGCGGCCCAGCCCTTTCTGACGAAACGGCTTGGTCCCGCCGCCACTAACGGCGGAGCGGCTCTTGCTGCCCTTCGTTCCCCGTCGGCCGCCGGCGAAATACGCCGTCACTACCTGGTGGATCAAGGGCTCGTTGTAATCCCGGGCAAACACGTCTTCGGACAACGCGACGTTACCCGCGGTTTCGCCGTTTGCGAATGAATGAACCTGCAATTCCATAGCTGCCTAGTTCCCGCGCGCCTTGATTGAAGGTTTGATCATCAGGTCGCCGCCTTTCGCGCCTGGTACGGCACCCTTGATCATGATGAGATTGCGTTCGCTGTCGACGCGCACGACCTCGAGGCCCTGTACCGTGCGACGCACGTTACCCATGTGGCCCGACATGCGTTTGCCTTTGAACACGCGCCCCGGCGTCTGGCATTGACCAATCGAGCCCGGCACGCGGTGCGACAGGGAGTTGCCGTGTGTCGCGTCACCCATATGGAAATTGTGACGCTTGATCACACCGGCGTAGCCCTTGCCGATCGTCGTCCCGGTAACATCCACCGTCTGCCCGGCTTCAAACAGGTCCGCCTTGATTTCCGCTCCCGCGGCCACGTCCTGGGATTCGTCGCCTTCGATACGGAACTCCCACAGTCCGCGCCCGGCCTCCACGCCGGATTTTCCGAATTCGCCGGCCTCGGCCTTGGAAATCCGGTTGCGGTGGCGATCACCGGTGGTTATTTGAATCGCGTCATAACCATCGGTATCGCGCGTTTTCACGCGTGTCACGCGGTTCGGCATGACCTCGACGACGGTCACCGGAACCGATTCCCCGGTTTCGGTAAACAGCCGCGTCATGCCGCGTTTCTGTCCAATCAGTCCAAGTGCCATGGTCGCTAACTTCCGAAAATTAGTTGAGCTTGATTTGCACATCAACCCCGGCGGCGAGGTCGAGTTTCATCAATGCGTCAACCGTTTTGTCTGTCGGGTTGACGATATCGAGCAAGCGTTTGTGCGTACGAATTTCGTACTGATCTCGCGCGTCTTTGTTCACATGCGGCGAAACCAGAACCGTAAAGCGTTCTTTTTTCGTCGGTAACGGTATCGGGCCTTTGATCTGGGCGCCCGTCCGTTTTGCGGTTTCGACGATTTCGCGCGTCGATTGATCTATCAATCGATGGTCGAATGCCTTTAACCGAATTCTGATTACCTGTTGGTCCATTTCTGCGCTTCGCTTCTTCGTTGATCAAAAACCTTGTTATCAGCCCGGGGCGGAATTCGCAGCCGGGCCGATACGGTCAGTGATACTTAATTACTCGATAATTTTCGAGACCACCCCGGCGCCGACAGTCCGTCCGCCTTCGCGGATGGCGAATCGCAAGCCGTCTTCCATCGCAATCGGGTTGAT
>MRWG01000671.1_pt1 | contig 31803 bp, 36 predicted proteins | sample 1013341 | NCBI WGS metagenome assembly MRWG01 (sample SAMN06117577, study PRJNA244670) | biofilm metagenome | biome: Water; feature: Cathode Biofilm; material: Biofilm; isolation source: microbial consortium enriched at the cathode of a solar microbial fuel cell | place: USA: District of Columbia ... | reverse complement strand
CGAGCGCGGCGCCGAGAAACCCGCTGCCGCCGGCGATGATGACCCGATGCGCCGATGATTGAGGCACGGATGTCCACCTTCGCAAAGATCAGAAGAAGAACCGCACACCCAACTCATAGCTGAGCATTTCAGCGCGAACGCGAACTGAACTGTCTTCCATCGTGCCCGCGTCCGACCAGCGCACGCCCCCAAAGAGCTGCGCCTGCGGATGCACAGACACCGTCAGTCCGCCCGTCGCCTGCCAATAGAACCCGCCGGTGTCGATGCCTGCCGCACCTGCGCCGCCGCTGCTGACAAACGAGAATGACTGAATGGTCGCGCCGATGCCAATGCCGGCATACACGCCCACCGGTCCGATGAGATCGGGATAGTCAAACAAGCCATTAACAGCGAATGTATGAAGGGAAATGTCGCCATCGCCGCCGCTCGTTGACTCGTCAACATCAACATACCGAAACGCATACTCGATCTCGACAGAGAGCGGCAGCCCCGGGAATCGATACCCGAACCCGACCGACACGCCGCCGCCCAGATCAAAGTCAACATCAGACCCACCCGGAATCGTGACGCCATCCTCGAGCTGTTCCACCGCTAACCCCGAGACGCGAAAGTAGTACTCGCTGTGCTTCGGCACGATGTCGTACACGATCTCATCGTCATATGGCTCACGCTCAAGCGGGCCATGCGGCTCGGGCTGCGACAAACGCAGGCTGCTTAGCGCCGCCGCGTCAATCTCCGCCAGCGCAACCGTCGGGAGCACGAGCCAGGCCGCGGCGCCCGCGGCGCCGATTCGCATCCAATTCATGGGAATGGTCTCCTTCACGCGCCCCTTCGATCCGACTTCGCTCTTAAAACCGCAGCTTCAGTGTGGGATTGTTGCCCGCTTCATTCAAGACGACTGCGAACAATCGGTCATATTCCTCTTCGTGCAGCTCTTCAATGCGATCCCCGCCGAGCGCCGCCACGATCGGCGCGACCGTATTGGAATGCGCCACGACAAGCACACGCTGCCCCGCATGATTCCTGCGAATTCGGCTCGCCAGCGCCGCGGCGTCCATCGGCGCATACTCCTGAATCGCGATTTCGGCGACTGCCGCGATCGGCTCACCGGTCGATCGAGACCGAACCGTGGCCGTGCAGAACACGGCGCCCAATGCCTCATCCTGAAGCATTTGCGCCAGAAGATTGGCGCGTTCGACGCCGGCGTCACTGAGTTCCGGGTCCCGAGCCGAACCCGACGCCTTTTCCGCATGGCGAACGACGTACACCACCGTTGCATCCGTCCATTCATCTTCACCAAACGCTGACATCTGAAACGCGGCGAACATCAGCACACTGACCGCCGCCGCCATGAATCCAATGCGTTGCACGTGAGATCTCACCGTAGCGCTCCCTGTATGACCGGACTTCCATCTCTCGAACGCGGGCCATTTCAAAACAGATCGTACCGGCAGTGCACTCGCTGATGTTCACTACGATGATCGGATGCCGAAGCAACCACTCTTCGCGTCCAATGACCTCGCAGCGCGGCTTGAACGCGCCGAAGTCGCCCTGATTCAATCAGGCGTCAAGGCGACCCAGCGTCTCGATCCCGATTGCAGCGCATGCGCCGTACCGGTCGGAGGCGGCGTCGCCGCGTTTGCTGGCGATAACTCACCATTCAATAAAGTAGCCGGGCTCGGATTCTCCGGCCCGCCTCAGGATTCGGACCTCACCACGTTGCGCACCACCTATGCCGAGCGCAAGGCGCCCGTTCAGGTTGAGCTGTCTACGCTGGCGGACCCAACCTGGGCGCCCGCCCTGACCGGCGCCAGCTACGCACTGGTTGGCTTTGAAAATGTGCTTGGGACTTCGATTTCGAATCCGAGCGTCACCAGTTCAGATATTGAGATTGAATCGTGTGAAACAAATGACATTGATGATTGGCTTGACGTCTTCGTCACGGGATTCATGACGCCCGATGGCCAGGGCGTCCCATCGCACGAATCATTTGAACACAGCATGCTGAAGCGCGCCCTGCGCACGTTCGCCCACATGGACTCTGTCACCCGATTCGTCGCCCGCATCGACGGCGCGATCGTCGGCAGCGCCAGCATGTGCATGAACGATGGCGTTGCCATCCTTTGCGGCGCCGCGACGATCCCCTCCCATCGCCGACGCGGTGTGCAGGCCGCCTTCCTTGAACGACGACTCGCCCTGGCTCATGATCAGGGCTGTGATGTCGCGATTGTCACCACCGCACCGGGATCCAAGTCCCAACAGAATGTGCAACGGCGCGGCTTCCAATTGCTCTATTCAAGAGCCATCCTGACGCTCGACACGACCACTGCAACACACGCGGATGCGTAAACCGCCTTGGGGTCAACTTTCCCTTGCCGGCGGCGCCTGCGTCGCGCATTCGTCATACTCAACCCGATGCAGTTCGATCTGAGCGACGCCATCCTGCTGCTCGGGCGCACCCCACGCATTCTTCGCGCCCAGCTTCAGGACGCCCCGCAGCGCTGGACGCACGCCAACTACGGCCCCGACACGTTCAGCCCGTTCGATGTTGTTGGCCATCTCATTCACGGCGAACGAACAGACTGGCTGTCACGCGCCCAACACATCCTCCATCATGGCGACCGAGCCCCCTTCGAGCCCTTCGATCGATACGCGATGCGCGAGGACAGCCGCGGCAAGAGCATGAACGATCTGCTCAGTGAATTTGATTCACTCCGCGAACGCAATCTTGAAGCGCTCCGCGCCCTCAACCTCACCGCGGCTCAGCTCGATCTCTCCGGCCTTCATCCGCAGCTCGGCGCCGTGACCATGCGCCAATTGCTCTCCACGTGGGTCGTGCATGACCTGCATCATCTTGCGCAAATCAACAAGGCCATGGCCTATCAGTACCGAGAGAACGTCGGCCCCTGGCGGGCGTACCTCGGCATTCTGGATGCGGCGCGCCCGCCGCAGGAGCACGACTCATGACCACCACCGTCACACCATTCCTCATGTTTCAAGGCCAGGCGGAGGAAGCGATGACGTTTTACGTCTCGCTGTTTGAGGAAGCGGAAATTGAATCGCTTGAGAAGTATGACGACGATGCGGGCGACGCCGAGGGGCTGGTGCGTCTTGCGACGTTCTCATTGCAGGGACGCGAATTCATTTGCATTGACAGCCCCGTGCCCCAGGAGTTCGACTTCACGCCATCCATGTCCATCTTCATCACGTGCGAGGATGAATCCGAGATTGATGAGCTGTACGCGCAACTGTCCGCCGGCGGCGCCGTGATGATGCCTCTTCAACCCTACGACTTCAGCCTGAAATTCGGATGGATCACGGACCGATTCGGCGTGTCGTGGCAGCTCAACCTCCAGCCGAACGACTGAATGCGCGATACGAGCTTCGCTACAGCTCCATCGTCATGCACGCGCTGTTCGGATCATCCCAGTAGTTTGCAAATGGCGGGCACGGCGCAAACCCGAATGACGCGTACAGCGTGCGCGCCGGCTTGAACGCCTCCATCGAGCCCGTCTCGAGACTGAGGCGCGTATAGCCGCGCCGTCGCGCTTCATCGAGCACATGCTGCACGAGCTGTCGCGCCAGCCCGGTCCCCCGAGCCGATTCCAACACATGCATGGACTTGATCTCGCCGTGCGCCGGATCCAGTTCCTGCAGCGCGATGCAGCCGAGCGTCTCGCCCATGACTTCAATGATCCAAAACGTCACACTCGGCTCGGTCAGCCCGTCAATATCCAGCGCATGCACACTGCCCGGCGGCGAGTGGCTGGAGGTGTACCGCCAATGATGCTCCAAAAGGCGCATGGCTTCGGGGGAGCGCGGGTCTGCAAGTCGAATAATCGTTGTTCCTGCGTTCATGCCGAATGCTGCCGTTGAACTGAATCGTACGTCAAAGCGCCCCATCGCCCAACGCAAGTCGCGGCGGTATTCTCTGCATTCACTGGCCGCACGGCCGCCCGAAGAAGGAATGAGTCCATGTCCACATTGCAGACTGACACCGAAGCCCACGCCGCGATCACGTCGCTCATGCAGCGCTACATTGACGGCGGCGTCTCAGGCCGCGTCGAAGATGAACGCCCGCTCTTCGCCGAGAACGCGACCATCGTCGGCCACCTCGGCCCCGATTTCATCTCCGGCCCGATCCAGATCTTCTACGACTGGCTGGCCGAAAACGGCGGCTCGTCGAACCTAACGCACGATGTCACGAACATCGACATCGCGGGCACGATCGCCACCGCCCGCGTCGAATGCTTCGACTGGCACGGCCACCGATTTACGGACATGTTCACACTGCTGAAGACGGACGGCGAGTGGCAGATCATCAGCAAAGTGTTTCATCTGCACGCTTAACTGCGCGCGCCACCTTCAATCGCAGCCACCCCAGCCGGCGAGCAATTCCGCCAGGTCGGCGGCGTCTGTTGCGCCGTCACGATTGAGATCACCCAGACAGCCGTTGCCTCCCCAGTCTGCAAGCAGCATGGAGAGGTCAATGCCATCAACGACCTGATCACCTGAAAGGTCATGTGTGCAGGTGGTCAGGAAGAATGTATCAATCAGCGGACCCTGTCCGCTCGGGGTGTACGTGCCCATCGTGATCTCGCCGACGAAGACGTCATTGAGCATCCGGCCGCACGCGACATCGCCGCCGCTCGCTTCAACCCCCCCGTCATAATTCAACACGGTGTATTGTCCGGCGAAGACGTATTCGTAAGTTGGATCCAGATATTCAGGAATCACCAACGCGCCGTTCAGGTCGGCGCTGCCGGGTGGAAACGATGCGCATTCACCAACGGTGATGGACCACGCGGAGATCCACGCCGCGCCAAATGGGGCGGGTCCGAGGTCAATACCGTTCTCCATGAAGGCGATCATGGCATACGTTGTCACCAGTGACGGCTGATGCAGATTGCCAAGCGCAATGTACGTGTCCCATTCCAACTCCGGCGCCAGTGGAAACAGCGCTGGCAGCGGCGGGCGCCGATCGCCAAACTCGCTGTAGAACATCGTCCCGTGAGAGGTGATGAACGTCGTCGGGCTTCCAATGATCGAGACGCGATCCCGCGGCCCATCATCAAAAGCAATGAACAACCGGAAGACGGTCGCCGGTTCACCGATTGCATCCGTCGCCGCGGCGTTCCATACCGGGTCCGTCACGAATACACCGCCGATGGCGTCAGCCTCAACCGGCGCCGTGACGCTTGCCATCGTGATGCTGAAAGCTGCCGCAACGCTTCGAATACTGGCCATGACGGTCTCCTTCGTTGGCATTGAAATAGTACGGCGTCGCGACCGTCGTTCAATAAGAATTCTCGGAGGCGCCACGCAGGAGACGGGGCCTCGATTGCCATCTCAACCGCAATCATGACCTGGTTCCCATGTTGCTTCGCCACTCGCCTTCTCCAAGCCTCAAATATGAACATCGACCAACGATTCAAGCATCGATAAACGTACGGCGTCGTATCACACTTCGTTCGCACAACCATGCCCACGAAGACGTGGGCATGCCACCCGGCGCCGCGCCCACCAAAGCCGCCGCATTGTGCAACCGCCCCGAAGGGGCGCAAGGGTTGTTGCCACGAGTGGAGCGATCCCGCATCGCGGGTGAGCGCAACTCGTGGACAGCAGCGATTGTGGAAACAAGCCCTGAAGGGGCGCAGGAAATCACCGCCTGCAAATTGTTCCGTCGCCCCTCCGGGGCTGGGGATTTCTGAGAAACGAGATGATGTTGTGTGACGCGCTCCACGAGTTGCGTCCCGCAAAGCCGGGACTCCACTCGTGGCAACAATCCCGCGCCCCGCTGGGGCGATCAAGCGGCGCCATTCAGCGCCGCAGTCCCGATTTGAGGCGCACGGATCGCTCAGACCGCCCGGCTCACTCGGCCAGGAGCTGCCGAACGAACCCCCGATCGACGCCGCGGCGTCCCGCCAGGGTTTCAGAACGGATTGCGGATGCACTCTGGCCTCCTCCGAGTTTGACATGCTTACATCTACGATGTTCGGGACCCGATCATAGAACAGCCCATACTCCGCCATTAGTCGACTCGACGAGTGCCTCATCGCGACAGGTTTGAACTGAGCACTTAAGTGTGCCTATGATCATTCGTCACATAATAAACAGGAGATTTTAAATGACGCATTGGATTCGAGATCAATACACCGGACCCGGAGGAGGCGCATACACAGGTCCAGGCGGAGGGCTCTACACGGGCCCGGACGGCGGCGCTTACACCGGCCCCGGCGGCGGAATGTATACAGGTCCGGGGGGAGGAATGTACACAGGTCCAGGCGGTGGCCTATACACAGGACCAAGCGGTGGAATGTACACCGGTCCCGGGGGCGGGTTATATACCGGCCCGGGAGGCGGACTGTATACAGGACCGGGCGGAGGACTCTACACAGGCCCGGGCGGCGGCATGTATACGGGACCAAGCGCTGACCCCTACGTCAGCAACATCCCGCCATGGGAGGTTTTCATTGAGTACGTCGAGTCATCAGGGAGGCTGGACCTCGCAGAACTCATCAGAGAATATCTTCCCTGACGACCGCCACCACTCCCTCGGGCTCCACATAAGGATGGCATGCATCCGTTATTCTTGCTGAGGCTCTTTTGGCCTATCACTAGGCAGCGGGTAGTTCTTGATATCTTTCATCGCTTTTAGGACTTTGATAGTTCCTTCCGCGTCAAGTTTTTCGCCTGAATAACGAACTTCATAGAGCCCTTGAAGATTCGACGGAAGCTCTACACCTTCCCGCACTAAAAGCACGAATCGTCGCCCAAAGAGGGCCATTGCTGCACCAATCTCAATGAGAACATTTGAATTCAACACGACGTGTTGCTCGCCATCGGCGTCAAGCAATTTCCGTTCGTCTTCAACGTGAATTATGGCAGCCGAGCACGACCTCATATCATCGAGAACTTTGTCGGGAACCGGTTTGGAGACCGTTTGGCGATCAACAGACACAACTGGTTCAAATTCACCAAACGCGAGGAGTTCGCTCAGTGGTTCAACGAATGCTTTGTTTTTTCCGTGAGTAACAAAAACGCGCTTCCGACGCTGATCGGCAGTTTGGTCACTACGAATCACGCTTTGCTTTGAGAACTCGTCCCGCAACTCCTCTACTTCCGGAGTATCGTGCTCAACATCACTTGGATCTTCAGTGAGCAGACTGATACCGTTGCTTTTTGCACCAGAGTCGATGGGCACAGCCAGGTTCACATACCGGTCTCCTTTAATTTCCCGAAAGAACCCGACCGCTGCAGCTGACTCTTGAATGAGATCCCATGTTCGTTCAGCCGCGTCCTCCGGAACCTTCATTTCGACAAGAACATTGCGCGCAATATCTTCGCGAGGAAGTCGATTGCCGTCATATTTCCTAAGAAACTCTCCGATGACGCGTGGGTTTAGGACCGCTTCGCGCCGTCCTTGCGCGTCGATTCCCTCGGCCGTCGGTCGGAGAATCTTTCTCGCCAGATCGGTGATTGAAATCACGTCTGCGTTGTAGCCCCCCACAGTTAACCCATATGCAATTGCCGACCCGCAGAGCATTTTGAATTGACTGCTCCCCGGCTTAATGCCCAAGGCATCAGCGACGAGCAGAGGTTTGGTGGGTTCACCGGCATAATGATCAAGAACCGCTTCGGGAATCCTGAGCGCTTGCGCCAACGAGTATCGAGGAACATCTTTTTGCGACACTTGAGTGCGTTTGCCAGCCGAATTCATCGTGGATTCGTCTTTCGCCGCCATTGAAGACCTCCCGTGGGAATGTTCTCTATCGAAAAAGCGGTGTCATCATCTTTCGATGATGACACCGTGCAATTTCTGGACTACTTCAATAATCCATATCATCCATCCCGCCCGCGGGCGCCTTGTCCTTCTTCTCCTTCAGCTCGACGATCGCCGAGTCCGTCGTGAGAAGCAGGCCGGCGATGCTCGCGGCGTTCTGGAGGGCGACGCGCTCCACCTTGGTCGGGACGATGACGCCCTGCTTGACGAGGTCGCCGAACTCGCGGGTCAGCGCGTTGTAGCCGAAGCCGACCTTGTCATTCTCTTCGACCTTGGCCGCGATGACGGCGCCGTCGAGACCGCAGTTGTTGGCGATCTGCTTGATCGGGGCGCTGACGGCGCGGTGGACGATGTCCACACCGACCTGCTCATCGAACTTGGCGCTCTTGCGGACCTTGTCCAGCGACTTGCGGGCTCGGAGGATGGCGGTGCCGCCGCCGGGCAGGATGCCTTCTTCGACCGCGGCGCGGCAGGCGTGCAGGGCGTCCTCCACGCGGGCCTTCTTCTCCTTCATCTCGACTTCGGTCGCGGCGCCGACGTTGATCTGGGCCACGCCGCCTGAGAGCTTCGCGAGGCGCTCCTGAAGCTTCTCGCGGTCGTAGTCGGAATCCGTGCCGTCGATCTGGCTCTTGATGAGTTCGATGCGGCCCTTGATGTCCGCGCTCTTGCCGGCGCCTTCGACGATCGTGGTGTTGTCCTTGTCGATCGTGATCTTCTTGGCGCGGCCGAGGTCCTTGAGCGTGAGCTTCTCGAGGTTGATGCCGAGCTCATCCATGACGGCGGTGGCGCCGGTGAGGATGGCGATGTCTTCGAGCATGGCCTTGCGGCGGTCGCCGAAGCCCGGCGCCTTGACAGCGCAGACCTTGAGGACGCCGCGCAGCTTGTTGACGACGAGCGTCGCGAGCGCTTCGGAGCCGAGGTCTTCCGCGATGATGAGGAGCGCCTTGCCCTGCTCGGCGACCTTGGTCAGCACGGGGAGCAGGTCCTTGGCGCTTTCGATCTTCTTCTCGTGCACGAGGATGTAGGCGTCCTCGAGTTCGACGGTCATGTCCGCCGGGTCCGTCACGAAGTGCGGCGAGAGGTAGCCCTTGTCGAACTGCATGCCTTCGAGGAGTTCGACTTCGGTCTCGAGGCTCTTGCCCTCTTCAACGGTGATGACGCCGTCCTTGCCGACCTTGTCCATCGCCTGCGCGATGATCTTGCCGATGGTTTCGTCCTGGTTGGCGCTGCACGTGCCGACCTGGGCGATCTCGGCGGAGCTGGAGATGGGCTTACTCATCTTCTTGAGCTCAGCGACGATGGACTCAACGGCGAGGTCGATGCCGCGCTTCACCTGGTTGGCGTTGGCGCCGGCGGTGATGTTCTTGAGGCCTTCCTGGAAGATGGACTCGGCGTAGATGGTGGCGGTGGTGGGGCCGTCGCCGGCGTCCTTGGAGGACTTACTGGCGACTTCCTTGACCATCTGAGCGCCGAGGTTTTCGTAGGGATCCTCAAGGTCGATTTCCTTGGCGACGGTGACGCCGTCCTTAGTAACGGTCGGGGCGCCGAAGGACTTCTCGATGACCGCGACGCGGCCCGAGGGGCCAAGCGTGATCTTCACGGCCTTGGCGAGTTTCTGAACGCCGCGAAGAATGCGCTCGCGTGCGTCGGTGTCGAATGCGATTTGTTTGGCGGGCATGGTGAACTGAATCCTCTATCTGAAGTGGTTCGTTTGTTGGTTCGAGTGGTTGGTGATTTGGAACTGAGCCCTCATCCGACTCCGCTTGGCGGAGCCACCTTCTCCCAGAGGGAGAAGGGATGGGAGCCCCCTCACCCCGGCCCTCTCCCGGGGGGAGAGGGAGTTTGGTTAGCCGATGCGTATCCAGGCGACGCGTTCGGCGTCGATGATGTAGACGTGCTTGCCGTCGGAGACTTTGACCAGGTGATCGTCCTCAGCGGGGATCAGCATCGCGTTGGGCACGACGCAGTCGTCCGCATCATCGAAGACGAACGTCGCGTCGCGTTCGGTGTTGAGTTCCTGAAGCGCTTGTCGGAGCTGGTCGTTGGTCATGAAGGCCTTGCAAGTTCGAGTCGTGGGGTGGCGTCGTACGGGCGAAGCCAGTGCGACGTGTTGAGTGTTGTCGGAAGCGAGCGTGGCTCTCTCGCCTTTGGCGAGCGAACCACGGCGCCCAGCGTTGTGAATTAGTCGAAGATTGCGAGGATGTCGTCTTCGGTCATGATCAGGTAGTCCTCGCCGTCGATCTTGATCTCGGTGCCCGCGTAGGAGCTGAAGATCACGCGGTCTTTCTTCTTGATCTCGAGGGGCACGCGCTCGCCGGTGTCGGTGTTCAGGGCGCCGTCGCCAACAGCCAGGACGACGCCGGACTTGGGGGTGTCCTTGGCCTGCTCGGGAAGATAGATGCCGGCGTCCGTGCGCTCTTCAGCGACATCGCGCTTCACGATGATCTTGTCGCCGAGCGGACGGATGTTGATCTTGGTCTTGGAACGCGGTGCGGTTGCGGTCGCCATGGTTTGATTCGCTCCTTCTTCGCTTTGAATCAATGAAACCTGTGATCGCGCGGCGTGTGGCCGGCGCGTCATTTATGAACTTTCCGGCGGCGCGGAGACTCCCGCGTCGTCGGGCCAACGATCCTGATAGTGACGGCGCAACACGCGCCGGAATGTGTCGAGCAGTACTTCCATATTCACGGGCCGATGCATCACCGCGAAGACGCCGAGATTGAGCGCCTGCGCGAGTTCGCGCGAGCGATCGCGGCTGGTGCGGGCCCGCTGCACGACGATGGTCGGCGGCGGGGTCTGGAGTCGGCCCAGAAGTTGAATGAGCCGCGCGCCGCCTTCATCGGTCTCGGGCTTGGCGCCATCGGCGAGCGGGAGGGCGAGATCCACGACTGCAATGTGGATCGGGATCTCCCGAATGAGACGGGCGGCTTCATCCCCTGTGCGGGCGCGCCAGGCCTCAACGCCCATGGGCTTCATCAGTGCAGGGAGCGACTCCACCCACGGCTCGCGCCGCCACCCGCCGCTGGTCAGCAGCAGATTGAGGCGCCCGCAGTTGCGGGAGCTGGAGTCCTCGGAATGGGAATGCACCGACACCATGGCGCCAATGTGGGTGCAATGGGCGCGCCGGGATGAGTGATCCCGAAACGGCGTGATATCAGGCATTTGCGAGAATTCGACGGCGCCGGGTGCTGCCACGCGGCGTTGAAGCCCTCCACCCGCCCGCCAAAACGGCAGGTGAGCAGGATCGCGGCGGTGGACTGCGATGGTGTGGGTTGGGCGGCGATACGTGCTCGCCGTTACCCTCTGCCCCTTCACCGATCAGGGAGATGAGCCATCGCACGGGGACTCTTTCAAAGGATGGCGCACGCCAGCGGATGGTGGTGCTGTGTCGTGGTTGTGGTCGCTGCGGGGCGTGTGTCGGCCGATCAGCCGGAGGAGCCGCCATCGTCGGAGCCTGCGGTGATGGAGCAGACGGACTCGCCGCTGGTAGAGAAAACGATCGGCGAGTGGACGCTCCAGTTCGAACCGGCGATCTGGGCGCCAGGGCTTGCTGGCGATGTGCGCCTGCCGGGCGGGACCGCGTCGCTGGATACCGGCGACTTCGATTTCGATGACCCGCAGATCACGCCCTTTGGTGAGATTCACTTCCGGCAGAACCGGCTGACGATTTCCGCATCGGGCTTCGGGTTTTCACTCGATGAGACCGGTGTCTCGGGAACGCCGTCCGCGGTTGATGGGTTGGTCATTCCGGCGGGGACTGCGACGGGCATCAAGTTCGATCTGTACTCGGCGCAGGCGACGGGCGCGTGGCGCATCGTTGATTACACATTGAGCCCGGACGATGCGCCGGATTCCGTGCGCTTTGCGTTCGATGTGTACGGCGGCATTCGAGGCTACGACCTGAACACACGGTTCACCGTCGGCGGCGCCGGCGCGCAGGAGAGCGACGGCTGGGTGGAGCCGATCATCGGCGCCCGGTTCACGATGGACATTATCGATCAGTTCACGCTTGATCTCGCGCTCGACGGCGGCTGGATGCCTTTCGGCGATCATGAGTCCAGTTCATTCGACATCACCGTCGGCATCCAGTGGCGACCCGTCGAACACTTCGGCGCGCAGTTCGGCTGGCGGCAGATCGTGCTTGATCTCAGTGATGGAGATGGCGCCGATGAATTCAGCTTCGATGGTTCGCTCGCCGGGATCTACGGGTCCATTGTGATTCGGTTCTAAGTCATGAAACGGCGCGATCGGTTTCTGACAGCCTGGGCGGATTTTGCAACGGGCCGGCCACGACTGGTGCTCGTGTGCGCTGTACTGCTTGCGATGGCGGGCATCGCGATCACGCTCAATTCCCTTGAGTTTCGATCCGACCGGGATGAATTGGTCGATCAGTCGCTCGGCTGGCAGCAGCGTTATCTCGAATTCAAACGACAGTTCCCGCGCTGGGATGATGCGGTTGTCGTGATTGAGCGCCCCAATTCCGGCGGCGACGATCTGCGCAACGCGTTCATCGATGCGCTTTCGTCACGCCTGCGCGCCACCGGTGAATTTTCCGCCGTCACGGATGGTTTTCCAACGGATGAAGCGCCTGCGGGGCTGTTGCTGGGCCAATCGCTGGAGCGCGTTCGCGCAGTTGCTGATGACCTGCGGCGATCATCGCCCATCATTGGCGCCGCGACTCCCGGACAACTTCTGTCATTGACGTTGCTGACACGCGATCTGGGCGATGAGGCCAGCGCCGAGTTGCTCGACCTGCTGCAGCGCTCGCGTCGCGCAGCGGTCGGTGATCCACCGGCAGACGGTGTGCTCGGCGCCTCGCCGCCGATGCAGCGATTGACGACGACGAACGGCGACCTAGCGTTTGTATTGGTGTCGCTCCGCGAACACGGTCAGTCCACCACACGGGACGCCAAAGAGCTCGAGTCCAAGATCGACACACTGCGCGAGCAAGTGATGGCGGTGCAGTCGCTCCCGGAGTTTCAGGACATCAACGCAGGCGTCACGGGCATCCCCGTGCTCGAAGCGGATGAGGCTCGCCAAAGCATTGCAGATGCATCGCGTTCAACCGCCATCGCGTTCGCGTTGATCGCCATCCTGCTCATCACGGTGTATCGCGGCGTGGCCACGCCACTGCTTGCACTGGGCGCGTTGCTCCTCGGCGTCGCATGGACATTCGGCTATCTCACGCTCGCGATCGGGCACCTGCAATTGCTGAGCATCGTGTTTGCCGTGATCCTGCTCGGGCTGGGTGTGGACACCGCGATCCACATGATCGCGCGGCTTGAACTCACGCATCCCGATCATGATCACATGCCGCCGGCCGTAGCCCGCACCTTTCGAAGCGTCGGCCCCGGCGTGCTGACAAGCTCGCTCACGACCGGCGCCGCGTTCGCAGCGACGGCGCTCACAGACTTCAAAGGCGTTGCCGAAATGGGCATCATCGCCGCGGGCGGCGTGCTGCTGTGCACCATCAGCGTGATGACGTGCTTCCCCGCGGGATTGGAATTGCTCCCCCACCCCGAGCGAGGCTTGCGCGCCCGTCACGGCGGCGAGGCTCAACCTTTTGCCGGCGGCGCGCTGAACGTAATTGACCGCAAGGCGCCGTGGGTTGTTGCTGTCGGCGTGATCATTACCGCGCTCGCGGTCTGGTATGGCGCCGGCGTGCAATATGACCCCGACATTCTCGCGCTCATGCCCGAGGATGTGGAAAGCGTTCAATGGGCCAACAAGCTCGAGTCCGAAGATGATCGGTCGGTCTGGCACGCCGTGGTCGTTGCCGACGATCTTGCAGAAGCAGAATCACTGACGCGCGAACTCCGAGATTTGGAGCTGGTGGCAGACGTTGGCGATGTCGGGATGCTCTTCCCGACTGACCTTGATGCGAAGCGCGATGTCCTCCAGAGTTTGCCTGACCCCGACGCAGTCGATCCAAATCCAAATGAAGTTGATGTGCGCGATATTGCCGCTCGACTCGCGGATCGATGGGACACATCGAATCCTGAACTCGCGACCGCCGCGCGACAATTGGCGAACCTGACGGATGACGAGGCGACCCGACTCGAACAGGCGTACGCCTCCGACCGCGCCGCGCTCGTCGATCAGTTCCGGACATTGCGCGAAGCCCAGCCCCCATCGCCCGAGGATTTGCCCCCGGCATTGCAGTCGTTGTGGTTCGGCCAGGATGGCGAGTCGCTGCTGCGGGCGTATCCCTCTCGCAACGGTTCAGACGCAAGCGTGTTGAGTCCGGAACGACTCACACCATTCGCCAATGCGGTGCTTGCGGTTGCGCCTTCGGCGACCGGACCAACCATCCAGATCTATGAATCCACGCGGCTCATCGGCCGCGCGTACGTGATGTCTGCTATCTACGCGGCCATCGTGATCTTCGCCATCCTCCTGATTGATTTTCGAAATGTCGGCGATGCGTTGTCCGCGCTGGCGCCGGTGCTGATTGCCGCGGCGCTCCTCGCGGCGACGCTTCGACTCATCGGCGTCAGCCTGAACTTCGCCAACATGATCGTGCTGCCGCTGATCGCCGGGCTTGGTGTTTCAGCCGGCGTGCACGCGACACACCGCTGGCGTCAGCAACCGCTGGATGTTCCGGCCGGATTGGTCGGCGGCGCCGGACGCGCCGTGACGCTCACCATCCTCACCACCGTCATCGGATTTGGCTGCATGATGATCGCGGAGCATCGCGGCATACGATCACTCGGTTTCGTGATGTCGATCGGACTCTCGCTGGTGTGGGTCGCAACCGTGCTGATGCTGCCCGCCATCCTGCGTTTGCGAACCACGCTGAAACAGGTGAAGTCATGAAAGCAGGCCATGCGTCGCGGCGATCGGAGACGACCACGAAACCGTCGCGATCCATCAAGCTGGAAGGCGATGTGCAATTGCGCGTCCGCTATTGCGAGTGCGACCCCATGGGCGTCGCCCATCACGGCTCATACGTCGCCTGGCTTGAAATTGGCCGCACGGAGCTCCTGCGCGAAAGCGGCGTGGCGTACCGCGACCTTGAAGCCGAGAACGTGTTCCTCGTCATCACGCGCCTTGAATTGAAATACCGACTCCCCGCTCGCTACGACGACGAGGTCACGATTATGACGCGCGTCAGCGGCGGCGGACGGGCGCGCATCGACCACGAATATGAGATCCGGCGTTTACAGCCAGGTCAGGATCGTGGTGATTTGCTCGCTACTGGCGCCACGACCTTGGCATGTGTCAACGAACACGGGCGACCGCAGCCGCTGCCTGATTGGCTTCGCGCAGACGCTCACACCTGACGCACCATCCGTCACGCGCCGTGCGGCTTGCCGCCGGTGTCAATCACCATGACGTCATCAAGCGGCTTGCGCTCCAGCGCCTTCTTCGGCACTTCGCAGCGCTCGGCCGGATAGCCGACGGGAATCAGCAGGAACGGTCGCTCATTGGCCGGCCGATTCAACACCTTCGCGAGAAACCCCATCGGGCTTGGCGTGTGCGTGACGCTCACCAGCCCGGCATGATGAATCGCGGCGAGCAACATGCCGCACGCGAGACCGACCGATTCGTTGAGGTAATACACCTGCGCATCGTCGTCCGTCTTGGCCAGTTTGAAAACGACAATCAGCCACGGCGCCACTTCGAGAAACTCTTTGTTCTCGTCGGTTCCCAAGGGCGCCAAATCGTTCAGCCACTCTTCGCTGGCGCGGCGGGCGTAAAACTCGCGCTCTTCTTCCTCCGCCGCGAACCGAATCTTTCGCTTCAGCTCCGGATCCTGCACGCACACGAAACGCCACGGCTGCTTGTTGGCGCCCGAGGGCGCGGTCGTCGCAGCCTTGACGATCCACTCAATCGTTTCACGGGACACAGGCGCATCGCTGAACATGCGCACCGTTCGCCGCGTTCGCATGATGTCGTAGAACCGCCTGGCCGCTTCCTCGGGTTCACAGTCTGGAACGTATCGTTCCGGTAGCGGAACGAACTCAGCATGGTGATCTGCATCGTCGGACATGGCCAACCAGCGTACCGACGTCGCGCCGTGTTTGACGTCGATGCTCAGGCGATGTCGAACATGTCCGCCAATGAAGCCAGATTTGGCACGACGACATCCGGCGACACGCCTTCGGGCGGCGGCGGCGTCGCGCCTCCGTCCCGTCCCGCTCGCCGGTCCACCCAACACGTCCGCAATCCGAGACGCTGCGCCGGCGCGATGTCGTGATACAGACTTTGAGCCGCATGAAGGTGGTGCGCCCGATCAATGCCGTGCTCCTCGAGCGTCGCAAGCAGCGCATCAAACATGCGCTGATCAGGCTTGTACGCGCCAACCGCTTCAGCAGTGATCACGTTCGTGAACGCAACGCCAAGCTTCGGCAGCGTTCCATCGATGGACTGCTGATCGACATTCGAGAGAATGAACAACCTGCAACGGCGCGCCAGGCGCTTGAGTGATGGCGCCGTATCGTCGAACGCTGGCCATTCGCCGACGCTGTTGGCCAGCCGGTCCTCATCATCCACATCGCATGACTCATCGAAGTTCGCGGCCAGTCGCCGCATGACATCGCGAAGAATGTCGCGATAGAGCGCGGTTGGATTGGCCTCTTCGGCCGCCGGCTCAGCCGCCGCGAACGCACGGAGCGCATCTTCGTCAGGCAGGGTTCGACCGGTGCGAGCGACCCACGGCGCCAGGGCGTTGCAGATCCCGGTTTCCCAGTCGATAAGCGTGCCGTAACAATCAAATGAAATGGATGTGATGGATTGAAACGATGTCATAGCCGCGAGATTCTAGGGAACTTTGCCGACTTGGCATCACGTTCGATAACCCTGTTTCCCCAGCGCGCGAATCGCGTTTTTTGGCGCAATCCTGTTCAGAATTCGAAGTTTGACCGTCTATACTCTCGACTGCGGCGCTGGCGTCGCTCTGGAGGAGATCAGCATGAAGGTGTTTCAGTGTATCGGCGTTTTGAGCGCCCTTGTCGTCACGACGGGCGCGCTCGCCGAGTCCGTGTCTCTCACGTCCGATCGTGACAACACCATGTATGTGAACGTGTTCGATTTGAGCAACGGATCGGGCGATCACTTTTTTTCCGGCAACAATGGCAGCGGTGATCCCCGACGCGCGCTGATCCGGTTTGACGTCGCCGACGCCGTACCGGCCGGCGCCACGATCGAGAGTGTTCAGCTGACGCTCTTTATGTCGCGCACCTTCGGCGGGGAATTTGTCTCCTCAATCTACCGCCTGACCAACGATTGGGGTGAATCCACATCGGATGCGCCGGGCAACGAAGGCCAGGGCGACCTCGCTGAAGAAGGCGACGCCACGTGGGATCACACCTTCTTCAGCGCCACCACGCCCGAGTTCTGGGACACAGACGGCGGTGACTTCGCCGCTACAGCAAGCGCGGTTATCCAGATCGACGATATCGCGTACTACACGTGGGGCTCGACGAACGAGATGGTGGCCGATGTGCAGGCGTGGCTGGACGCGCCCGAGGACAACTTTGGATGGATCATCATCGGCGATGAGGGTGGATTTGGCACGACGAAGCGATTCGACTCGCGTGAGAATCCGGACCCGATGGTGCGCCCGCAGTTGCTGATTGAGTATTCGCTGTCCAACCCCGCTGACCTCAACGGCGACGGGTTTGTGAACGGCGCTGATCTCGCTGAACTGCTGGCCAACTGGGGACCGTGCCCGGGTTGCGCGGCCGACCTCAACGGCGATGGCGATGTCAACGGCGCGGACCTCGCTGATCTTCTTGCCAACTGGACCTGATCACATCATCAGTCCGCGCGAGATGATCGAATCTTGAGCTCGTGTGTCAGCGTCTTGTGGACCGGGCAACGATCCGCAATCTCAAGCAGTCGGTCGCGCTGCTCGTCATTCAGATCGCCATCAAACGCAAGCGTTGTGTGCACGATATGCACAAAACCATCGCGCGATTCGCAGTCTTCGCAATCCTTCGCGTGAACGCGCTCCTGCGACAACTCAATGCGCGCTTCCTCGAGCGGCCATCCCTTGCGGTTCGCATACATGCGCACGGTGATGAGCTTGCACGCGGCTAGGGCTGACAGAAGCAGATCGTACGGGTTCGGCCCTTCATCAGACCCACCCAGCGATGCCGGCTCATCCGCTGTCAGCGTATGACGACCCGCCGCCGTGATGAATGTTGGGTACTCGCGTTTCCCGATGCGTGCGACGACTGTCGTCTCCGGCCCCTGCTCTTCCATCTGATTCCTCACGAATTCATGACATCCGAAATCGCCGCGCCGATCGCCGGCGCCAGATCCTATGCATCACCCGTTGACGCCACGCGGCGCGGACGAGCCGCGAGCTCGCCCGAACAATTCGGACAGGTATTGTTCAAGTCTTCAGCGCACGCTGTGCAATAGGTGCATTCGAAACTGCAGATCCACGCCTCGCCATCGTCAGTCAGTGATGACTGGCAGCGTTCGCACGATGTCTTCATGTCCAGCGCCATCAGCAGCTCGTTTCACACTGTCCGGACCCCGCCCGACGCCGCTGCGCCCGCGCGGTATCCTCGATCATTCGCACACAATAGGTCTCGTCGCTCAACCGGAGCGACTGCAATCGTGAAAGGACGACGTCATGCCCCAGGCCACCGCACGCCACATTCTTGTTGAATCAGAAAAACAGGCGCTTGAGTTGAAGGATCAGATCGCATCCGGCGCTGACTTCGGCGATATGGCCAAGCAACACTCCAAGTGCCCGAGCGGTCAGAAGGGCGGCTCCCTCGGACAGTTCTCGCAAGGCGCGATGGTCAAAGAGTTCGACGATGTCGTCTTCAGCGAGCTCCCCGTTGGCGAGGTGTCCGACCCGGTGAAGACGCAGTTCGGCTACCACCTGATCCAGGTTGAACAGCGCTTCGCCTGATCATCGGGACACGCAAAGCCTGCAGCGCTCTTTACGTAGAAATACGAGGACACGCAGGCGTTCTCCATTCAATACGCGTCATTTCGCGGAACGTCGGTGCGACGTACACTGTTCGTTCGCTGCCCGTCGCCCGGGTGGTCGCGTGATTTGAATTGGGCGACGCGCGCAGCCGTCACAACGATTCACCATCCGAAGGAGAGGCGATGGCCGACAATCGAGAGATCACCGTGATCGGCGCCGATACGCACATCAAAGGAGAGATGTCGTTCGGCTCCACCGCTCGCGTGCTGGGAACATTTGAAGGCACCATCAGCGCCAAGGGCGAAGTGCAGGTGGCCGAAGGCGCCACATGCCGCGCCGCCATTGACGCGAAGACCGTTTCTGTTGACGGCGTTGTTGAAGGCAACATCACAGCGCAGGAAAAGCTCGTCCTCAACGCCAAGGCGAAAATGACTGGCGACCTCGTGGCGCCGACGCTTGTGGTGTCTGAAGGCGCCGAGTTCACCGGTCATGTCACGGTCGGCGGCGACGCCTCGCGCAATGGCAAGGCCAGCTCGCGCGAATCGTCCAAGGCCGAGCCGAAAGTCGTCGTTCCGCCCCAGGAAAAGGCAGCGGCACGCAACTGAGTTTGAATCCGGAGCGCGCCGTCACGCTGGGCGGCCGCTCTCAACGCGCCGAACCGCATGGCCAAGAAGAAAGCGCCCACGCAGCGCACCGTGCGATGCTACCACTGCGGGCACCAGCACGTGATCGCCGCGCGCGCCTCGCGCGTGTCATGCCCGAAGTGCGCCAAGAGCCTTTTGGTCGAGGATGTCACCATCCGTTCGACCGAAGGCTGGGCGCATTTCAAGACATGCGGACGCGTGACGATTCTGGCGCGCGGCAAACTGGTGGCGCAAACCGTCGAAGCGCAGGGCGGCATCGAAGTGCGCGGCGGACTCGAAGCCAAGTCCTACAACGGCGGGCCAGTCCTCTTGAAGAAGAACGCCAAGTGGCGAGCCGACTGCACGGCGCCGAGCATCGCGATTGAAGCCGGCGCCTCCGTCCAGCAGGGATGGTTCGACATCTCGAACAACAACGCCCCGGAACACGAAGAGGAGGAAGCGACGCCATGACAACCGCGACGTTTCATCGCTGGAATGAACTCCCGACCGACGCGCCGATGGATCTGGTCGAACGCCGCCGCATCATCGGCCAGCACGCCATGATCTCACACGTGCGCCTGAAAAAAGGCTGCTACGTGCCGACGCATCAGCATCCGAACGAGCAGTTCGCCGTCGTGATCAGCGGGCGCATCCGTTTCGGCATCGGCGAGGCCGATGAGCCCGGCGCCATTGAGGACAGCGTCATCCTCGAGGCGGGCGATGTGCTTGAAATCCCCGCCAACGCGCCGCATTCCGCCGAAGCGCTCGAAGACACACTCGTGCTTGATGTGTTCAGTCCGCCGAGCGAAACGACCGGTGTCGATCACGCGTCGTAGTCAACCCTCGCGAACGCCTCGAAGTCGATTCTGACCGACAGCGACTGTGACTGCGCTGGCAATGCCATCGTCGAATTCAAATGTGATGCGCACACTTGGCGCGCCCGCCGGCAGGAACACGCCTTCGCCCTGGTTCGACAGACCGCGTCGCGGCGTGCCGCCCGGCGCAATCCACAGCGACTCTCGCAGATCAATGACTTCGAAGATGTCATTCTCTGCAAGACCGAACCGAAATGTGCCTGCGTGCGCGGCTCGTTCCTCTGCGGTCAACGGATCATTCCGCGGGCCTTCATCGGCGCCGCCGACTTCTTCGAGATAACTCACCACATCTTCAGCCTCGGCGCCGCCCGCGCGCGCATGGCGCATGAGCGTAATGCCGTGCGGCCCGGGAATCCGCTGCACGCCCGGCTGCGCTTCGATGCACGCTTTCACTACATTGACATGCCCGAGCATGGCGTATGTAAACAGATTCGGTCTGGCGCCATTGGCCAACAGAATCTCAGCGATCGCGCGCCGGCCGGTGTGTGACGCCGCGCCAAGCGCAGATTCCCAATCACCGAATCCCCAGTCCCATGCGGACTTGGCCAGCTCCGGCTGAATACCGACCAGCTCGCGGACGCGCTCTTCATTGCCGTGCGAGGCGCCGACGATGCCGCGAACGAGTTCCGGGTTCTGCTGAGGAAATCCGGGCGGCGCACTCGTGGGCGCCGGTGTCGCGTTGTCAGCTGCCGTGGCGTGTCGCGCCGCGCCGAGAAACGCCAGCGCGCCCGCGCCGGCCAGCGGCGCATGTGCGAGAAAGGCACGTCGATCATCTCGAAGACTCATCGTTCGCTCCTGATTTGCGCCCTTCCCGGCAGGGTGTACCGCTCAGTTGCAAACGTGTGGCGGCGAAGTCTCGAAAGTCAGGCCGTCGCTGCTTGTGTTGAAGTCGCTGCGTTGCCGTTCTCGCACGCCGCCTTCAGGTTCTGGAGGTCCGCATTCACGCATTTCTTCATCATGCTGCGCATCATCGGCGCCGTGACGACGCTCATGACCTTCGCCCAGAACGTCAGCGGCTTTGTGAGAAAATCGAAATCCACCCGCGTGCCGCCGTTTTCCGGCGTGAACGCAAATGTGCTCGACCACAGGGCGCCGCATGACTCGCTGCCAACGGTGTAGGACCGCGGCGGATCAAACCCGGTGATCTCCATCGTCTCGGAGTGCTCCTTGCCGAACATCTTGCGCGTTTCCTTCCACGCCGTGCCGACGCCGACCGGCCCTTCGGTGAGCATCTCAATGTTCGTGATGCCTTCAATCGTGTTCGCGGCGTTGGGAATATCCGACGTCACCTGAAACACACGATCCTGCGGCGCATTGACTTGCACGGAGTATTGAAAGTGGCCCATGGTGTCCTCCTGATCGGTGCGGTGCGAACCAGATCAGGATTCAGCGTACCGGATGCCGGGCGCGGACGCGATGGAAATAAGCGGGTTCGAGCCCAAGGTTGGACGGTGGGACGGGCGTCTCGCCCGTCTTCCCCGTTCATTTCAATATCGCGCACCACGGACGGGCGAGACGCCCGTCCCACCGATTGCGTTGCGCATGCGCCTAACCATGCCCACGGGGACGTGGGCATGCCACCCGTTCACTCGATCACTTCAATCTCGTACGGATACCCCGGTGCTTTGTGGACGCCGGGTTTGGCGCCGCGGACCGTCACCTTCACCGGCGCGGGCTGGGCGGTGATGCCGCCGATGAGTTCTGTGCCGGTCTTGAAGATGACGAACATGCCGCGCTCGTCGCCCATGGGGCGGAATGTCTCGGACTGATCCTTGTACGGCTCAAAGCCGGTGACGTCGTGAATCCAGTTCGCCAGCGCCAGCGTGTCGTCCGCGGCGAGGGCGATCTCGCTGATGCCGAGAATGTCAGCGGGCGTGAAGGGGCCGTCGGCCGCCGAGGGCAGGTCGTGCCGCGCGATGAACTCGACGACGTTGCCGGCGGGGTCGAGGAAGTAGAGCGCGTGCGCGTTCCAGCTCTTGAACCATCGCACCTCCGGCGCATGCGCCGGATCACGAAACTCCGGAGGCGTGGGGACCAACTCCACACGCTCCGCCAGCCAGTCCCGCGCGGCTTCGATCTTGCTCTCGGAAATGTTGAAGGCGAAGTGGTAGAGCGGAATTGTTGACCCAATTGAATTGGCGAAAAGCAATTCGCCGTCACCTGTTCGGCATTCAAACTCTCGATCGGTTGCTTCGTTCACAGGCAATCCGAGCGCTTCACAATAAAATCGCCCGATCGACGACAACGAAATTGCAGACAGAATGCGCGCAGATTGAAACTGGCTTTGATCAATCATTTTGGAAAGCGCGAGACTACTTCAGATTTAGCGACCAACCATGCCCACCCAAGTGTGGGCATGCCACCCGGTCAGCTTTGCTCCTGCAACTTCTTCGCCACCTCCACATCCACAAAATCACTATGGCACGAAGCCTTTCCCTCCTCCGCCCCCACCTTCTGTTTCGTCTTCGCGGCGAGGCGGTGGATTTCTTCGGGGCTGAGGACGCCGCGCTGTTTGAGGATTTCCTGCTGCTCGGCGCTGAGGGCGGCGGTGATCTTCGGAGCGTTCGGGATGTCGCCGGCCTTGCCGCCGAGGCGGACGAAGCCTTCGGCCTTGCCTGACGCGAAGTCCTGGATTTCCTTGCTGATGCGCACGGAGCACCAGTCGTGGCCGCACATGGCGCAGAAGTCCGTATCGACGTCGAGGTCCTCGTCGTGCAGGGCTCGCGCGGTGTCCGTGTCGAACGCCAGGTCGAAGTGCTTGTCCCAGTTCAGCGCGGCTCGCGCCTTGGTCAAGTCATCATCCCAGTCGCGCGTGTGCGGAATGCCCAGCGCCACATCCGCGGCGTGTGCGGCGATCTTGTACGCAATGCACCCTTGCTTCACGTCATCCTTCTTCGGCAGGCCGAGATGCTCCTTGGGCGTGACGTAGCACAGCATGCTCGCGCCGTGGTACGCGGCGGACGTGGCGCCGATGCAGCTCGTGATGTGGTCGTATCCGGGGAAGACGTCCGTCACCAGCGGTCCGAGCACGTAGAACGGCGCGCCGTGGCAGAGCGTGCGCTGCGCTTTCATGTTGAATTCGATCTGATCGAACGGCACGTGGCCGGGGCCTTCGACCATCACCTGCACGCCGTGGCGCCAGGCGCGCTCGGTGAGCTCGCCGAGTGTTTCGAGTTCGGCGAGCTGCGCGTCATCCGTCGCGTCCGCGAGGCCGCCGGGGCGGAGGCCGTCGCCGATGCTGAATGAGACGTCGTAGCGTTGCAGGATGTCGCAGATCGAATCCCACAGGTCGTAGGTCGGGTTCTCGCGATCGTGGACGAGCATCCACTTTGCGAGGAGGGAGCCGCCGCGCGAGACGATGCCGATGAGGCGGTCTTTCACGAACGGCAGGTGCGCCTTGCGCACGCCGGCGTGAACCGTCATGTAATCGACGCCCTGCTTCGCCTGCTTCTCGATGGTGTCGAGAATGATGTCGTAGGACAGGTCTTCGAGCTTGCGCCCGATGATCATCGAATAGATTGGCACGGTGCCGATGGGCACGCGGCTCGCTTTGATAATCGCCTCGCGGCAGGCGTCGAGATCGCCGCCGGTGGAAAGGTCCATGACCGTGTCGGCGCCCCAGCGCTCGGCCCAGCGAAGTTTTTCGACTTCCTGATCCGTGCCGGATGACACGGGCGATGCGCCCATGTTGGCATTGACCTTGGTAAGCGAAGCGCGCCCGATGACCATCGGCTCGAGGTTGTACGTGCGGTGCACGATGTTGCTGGGCAGGATCATGCGCCCGGCCGCGATCTCATCGCGGATCTGCTCGGCGGTCAGGTGCGGCTCGCGCGTCGCGACGTGCTGCATCTCGGGCGTGACGACGCCGAGACGGGCGTGTTCGAGTTGGGTGATGGGCTTGAAGTCGGCGGGGTATGTGATGTGGCGCGTGACGCCGCGGGCATCGGTGAAGGTGACTTCACTGACTCCCTCTCCCCGCGGGAGAGGGCTGGGGTGAGGGGTCTCCCCATTGGCCTTCGTTTGGGCATCCTGCGCGCACTCGGGCGGGACGCCCGTGCCACCGTCGATGGTTTCTTGCGTCCAGCCCTCAGGCAAGAAATCCCACGCGGTCTTCTCCGACGGCGCCGGCATGCCGGGTGTATCCGGCGAGGAAAACGTCAGCGGCCCGCCGATGTCCGGCGCGTTGGCGAAGGAGCCGGGCGTGGTGCCGTCGCGATTGGTTGAAGGGTTGTGGGCGCCGTGCATTGGCGCGCTCAGGCGTGAGAGCGGCGTCACTCCCTCTCCCTTCGGGAGAGGGCCGGGGTGAGGGGTCTCCCCGTTGGACGTTGTTTGCGCACACACGGGCGAGACGCCCGTGCCACCGGTTTCATTGTTCTGATTCTGAATCATGGGCGGAGTCTCCTGCAAACGGAGGCTCGCCCGGCTGTGCAAAGGAGCGCGGCGCGAAGCGACTTTCAACGGAAACCGCGCCCAGAACGACACGGCTCGCTAGCGCCTATTCGCATTCCCTCCGCCGGTGCGAACCGGGTCAGGTTCTACGGGTGCGTCTCAGCCGCCTTTCACGAGCGAAGGCGGCGCCCCGAGCGATCGGACGCATTGTACGGGATCAGGCTGCGGAGGCGGAATTGAGCCGGCGCACAGCGAATCGAACGATTCGATACAGGAGATAGAGGGTTGCAATCGCGACGACGCCCACAATGACCAATACAATCGCGATAATCAGGTATCCGCGGGCGTGATAGTGAGTAACGCCGTTGACGCCATTGGGCAACACGATCGATGCTGGCTCGATCCATCCATTCCAAAAGGACGCTTCTGACTCCAAATCAGGGTGACGCCCCTCAGCGAGTCGATCGAGAATGAATTTGCGGCGAAGTTCATTTCGTGCATTTGCGCTCTCGCGCGCTTTTTCGAAATAGGTTCGAACCTCATCAATGTCCTGTAGACCCAGACCCCCAAGGGACTCGCTAAGTATTGGCTGCTCGACAATCAATTGATTGTTCGGATTCGCAGAGTTCTTGCCGCCATTCAGCAACTCATCAACGCGGAAACTGGCCAGATGGGCCAGCGATGAATGTTGCTGAGTATTGAGCGCTGTGACCATTGACGCAAAGACATCTACGCTTTCCCACGCGTTCCCCAAGACGATCAATCCGGACAAGCCCACGATCGCGTCGTTTGCGGACATCGAACCTTGGCTGTCCCAATACTCCACGTTGCCGCCCCGCCCGTAGCGAAGAATTCCTCCTCGAGCATGCCACGATTCAGGCGGCGCCTCAATGATCCACTGAATAAACCTGAGTTGAAGTCGTTCGCGCCCAAAGTGGGCATCAGGATTGATCTCAAGGGCTTTCTCTATGTGCTTTGCTGCTTCGCTGAGCTCCGCGATCTGATCACGATCCGAGCCTTGCGCGAACCAGCGATGCGCGAGCATCGTGCCCAGATTGGCGTGATACCGATACTCATGCTCGGCGTTCGGCTGCGGCAGCGCATCGAGTTGCTCCCGCTTGAGCCGCATCCACTCAATCGCTTCATCGTGCTTGCCGATTCGATCGCTTGCCACCGCAGCGTCGTCATACAAATCAAGCCGTGTAGGATCTGACTCAAGTTCGCTTGCGACGCGCTCCAGACGCATCTCGTAGACCTCAGTCGGCCAGCGATCAAACCAGCCGATGATCACATCAACAGTTCCCGGCAAGCCTGCGGCTTCCGTGCGGAGCGTGTCACGATCCCAGAAACATGCGTTCGCGCCTGTTGCTGCGAAGGTCAGCAGCAAGAGCCCGAAACAGAATTGACCGATCCACCGTGTGCGTCTCATGGCAACCTCGACTTGTTTCTAAGCCATTCGTCCGCTGGAGAGCGCGGGTTCCGAAGACACTCGGGATACGGAGCTTTGAGGCCGAAATCTATTGAACTACGCCGGCCCATCCGCCATCAGCATCCACTCCACCACGCTGTTCGGCGGCAGTTTCTCTACCCCGAGCTGCCGCAGCATGTTCACGCACTGGGCGCGGTGGTGCATGCCGTGCGTGGTGACGTGGGTGAGCACGCCGCCTCGCGCGAAGGTGAATGACTGCCCGCGCCGCTCTGCGGTGACAGACTCATCGACGGGGTGAGCGCGCACGGCCTGCTCGAACTCATCACTGACTTCGCGGTGCAGCGTCAAGAGTTGCTCGGCCGTTCGCTGCTCGCCTTCAAGGCGTTCGCGGATCTCGCGCCCGGCCAGCATGTCGCCCCACGCCTGCATCGCGGCGAGCATGTGCGTGATAGTGTCGTGCAGCGACCCCGGCCCCATCTCGAACGATTGATGGAATTGCTCGGGTGGAAGCGATGCGCACGCTTCAAGCACATTCGTGGTCGCCCACCGGTCGTGCGCGAGCAAAACGTCAACAGGTTGGCCGGTCGGCATGCTGGTCCTCACTTTCGGTCGCGGGGCCTCAGCGCGCCATCCTAGTCGTGATCAGGGGAACTGAAAATTGTCCCACGGACCCGAGCCGACGTATGACGATCGCAGCACGCCGACCGCGTTCATCGGGTCGCCCGTCACACCATTCGTCACGCCCTGCGAAATATTGGCGCACACGGAATTATTCGTGCCCGTGATCGAATACGCGGTGGTCCAGTTGGACGCATGGTTGCGTTCGACGCTGCTTCCGGACCCTGTCACCAGGACCGCAGTCCCGGCGCCGCCGCCGAACAGTTGATTGCCGCGCACCACGACGCCATCGTCAACACTGATGCCGGTGCTCTCACCTGTCGCGATGAGCGAATCCTGAATCAGACCGGGGCCGCCGATCATGATTTCAACGTTTGTGTTGTCGCGCAACTGGCAGCGCGTCACGCTGCCAGCGGCGAGTTCAATCCCGATGTCGCCATTCGTGACAGCGCGGCTCTCCACGATGAATGGGGCGCCCTCCGACGCAAACCCTCGACCCGTGTTGCTGATCGCCGAGCAGCCGGTGACGAGTGATTCCGACCCGAGGTTGAACCCGTCTTCTTCGTTGCCGATGGCGATGCAGTTCAAATACTGCGCGGCGCCGTCACCACCGGCGAACCCGTGCTCGCCATTCTCTGACGAAATGATGTCGCGAATGATCGCCGCGCCGGATGATGTGCCGAGTGACAGGCCGTCGTCTCCCCAGCCGCGGATGGAACCGTTTTGAACGATGACTCCATCGGCGTCCGTGACGTTGACTTCAATCCCGTTGAGCGATGAGCCGCCGGGACCGATGACGGAAAAACCGTTGAGATCAAGCGTCACCGGAAACGCGGTGATCTCGATGCCATGATCACCCGCGACGCCCTGGAGATCCTCCGTCAGGTAGTACGAACCGGGCTCACTGATGACATAGACGGCGTTGGAGTCGCCCGGCGTCGTGGCGTCATTGATGGGCGTCCGCGCTTCGATCTGGTCTAGCGTTTTCATCGTGGGCTCGACCGGGCCGGCTGGCGGGTCAAGCTGGCCGGCAAGCGCGCCAACAGCGGCGACGAATGCGGGGATGACAGTGGTCAACATCGGGAATCTCCTCTCCAAAACCGGTGAGCACGTAGTGTACCCCTCGGGTCGTTGGTCTCGAAGAGGAATTCGTCAAGGTTGATGGCCCGAGCACGCGCCGCGACGGCCGAGACGCGCCGGGCATTCGGTTTCTTTGGCTCCGCTTGGGCCCTGCCGCCCTGACTGTTCGCCAACTCCGATGTTTTCGGAACCACAGTTGCATTGCAATGCTCGTGTGGATGACGGAGATATTCGTGATGTGTTCCCCTCGCCTGGGACCGTACACTGGTGAATTCCCAAACCAACACCAAACAGCGAGTGAAGACGCCATGCCGACCATCCAGAATCGACACCGCCGACTGCTGACCTGCCTGACCGTTGTGCTCGTGGTCGGCGCCGCGCTCACGGGCTGCGCACGACATCGCGGGGAACTCACGCTTCGATCGCCCGCGCTCAGCGGCGCCGGGCTTGACATCGAGAATCCGTACGGCTCCGTAACTGTGCATGTTGATCCGAACGCCAAGGACATCCATGTGAGATCCGTGCGGCGCTGGATGAAGCGCGGCGGGCACGGCGGGCACTCGCTTGAAGATGTTTCAATCACTGCCGAAACGACGCAGCCGGTGCAGGGTCGATCCATCACGCACATCAATGTTGATGCGCCGATGGCGAACGATCTCGTTCATGTCGCGATGACCGTGACGACGCCGCGATGTGATGGCGTTCGCGTGCGTTCAGGCGGAGCGATCATGCTCCGGGGCGTGGGCGGCGCCATTCAGGCTGAGACGGCGCACGGCCATATCGAGTTGCGCACGAATGATGAGCTTGGTGATCCTGTCGCGCTCGTCACACAAATCGGCGATGTGCGGCTGTACCTCTCACCCGCCGCGACCGGCGATCTGCAGGCGGAGGCGCCTTCCGGCCAGGTCAGAATCATGTCGTCGAGCACGCCGTTCCTGAATGTGGAGGCGTCTCTCAACAGCTACCGCGGCATGATCAATCACGGCGAAAATAAGATGATGGTTCGCACGGAGGACGGCGACATTCGCGTGCAGATCATGAAGGACCCGGACGCGTATCGTTGAATCAGGCGTCCGAATCGGTGCGCGACTGCAATTGGTCTTCAACGATTCGACGGAAGAGTGATATCGGCGCCTCGACACCCGTCCACATCGTGAATTGCGCTACCGCCTGGCGGACGAACATGTCAACACCGCTGATCGTGCGCCATCCTCGTTGCTGTGCTTGCGCCATCAGCGGCGTTTCGACAGGGTTGTAAATCGTTTCGAAGATGATGGGTGAGTGTCCGGACGTCGCGACGGCGTCAAGATCAATGATGTTTTCGCCCGGCGCCGGCCCGTCGGTCATCCCAACTGGCGTCGCCTGGATGATGATGTCGGGCGCGCTCGCGGCAAGCTCATCGATCGGCGCCGCTGAGAGGGCATCCGCATTGGCCACCCCGGCGTCGCGCATGGCCTGAATGAGCTCCTCCGCCTGCTCCGCGCGCCGGGCGTGAATGGTCACGAGCGCGCCGGATGCGCACACCGCCGCGACTGCGGCTCGAGCGACGCCGCCGGCGCCGATGACGGACACGCGAAGTTGATCGAGGGATGGCACGTGCTCGAGCAGGCACGCCTTGATCGCCGGCGCATCGGTGTTCGCGACACGCCAGCCTTCTTCTGTGCGGCACAACGTATTCGCTGCGCCGATCGCTCTGGCGTCATCATCAATGACCCACCCTTCGTCCTCGCGCTCGAGCGCAAGCTGAATGAGGTGCGACTTGTGCGGGATCGTCACGCTGGCGCCGCTGAAGTCGAGACGAGGGTCATCGACCAGCGCGCCGACCGTCGCCTTGAAGTGCTCCCACTCCGGCGGGATCGGCAGCGGCAGGTAAACGCCATCGAAACCTGACGATTCAAATCCGGCGTTGTGAATCGCTGGCGACATGGAGTGCGACACCGGCCACCCAATCACGCCGAACGTGCGCGTCGATCGTTGTAAGGAATGAAATCGAGTCGATTCGACCAGCTCATGCAGCGTCGGTTGCCCGGGCGCGGTCACCGCTTCCGATCGCACGGAGCCGAATGTGAGAAATGCACCGAACTTCGGCGCCAGCGTTCGGGACATCAGCCCGAATTCCCCCATGGCCAGCGCGATCATGGGGCGGTCGCGCGTGTCAAGTATCTCGAACAGCTCGAGATTGTCTCGGAGGGACCGAGCGCGGAATGCAATCTTGAGCACCGAAGCCACATCGCACGCCTGCATGCGCGCGAGGCGCCGCGTCAGATCCGGCGGCCGACCGTCAAAATCATGCGTGGAGAGGATGACAGCAGGCGCCGCTTCGTCTGCGGTGCGCTTTGTGTGAAGGTCCTGCGCGAAGCGGCGTATATCCGAAGAACTCTCGAATGATGTCAATTCGAGATCGATATATCGCGGCGGGTGCGTCAATTCAGACAATGTGCGAAACAACTCGACGCGCCGGGCGTCGTCGCCGTCAGAGTCGCCGCCCTCAGCCGCAATGCGGCACGTGACGATGCACGGCAGCGGTGAAGATTCAACCATCGCGGCGATGCTGTCTGACGACGATGGATCGTCAGGATCGAAAAACCCGTCGATTCGAAATTCGATGAGCTCCGCGCCGGCCAATCGCGCGGCCTGCGCATCTGATTCCGCTTGTTCGATGGTCTCGATTCGAATTGGCGCACAGAGCAGTGTCATTCACCGCCAGTGTACGTTGAGACTGATCAAATCTCCCATTTTGACACCACGCCGATCATTCTCTTGGCGCGCGCATGCAGACGATGATTTCGAGGGTCGAATGTCGCGAATCCACGAATGAATGCTCCGATCTGCAATGCGCCTCCGCTATATTTGGCCAATCCTGGAAGTCACGGGCCGCGCGCAGCCGCGCGGCAAGAATGACTGCAACGAATCGAATGATGGGGGGATCATGAGCAACGAACGACTCGTCCGAGGCATTCTCATTGCAATGCTGTGCATCATCTGGACCAGCGCAGCCGGCGCGGCCACTGAGATCATCAGCGTCAATCCACCGACCGGGGCAACGACGGGCGGCTACCCCGTCACGATCATTGGCGATGAATTCACCGGGTTCTTTGGCGCCGAGACACCCGAGGTCGAAGTCGATGGCGTATCCGTCTCAATTACACAGTTCGATGATGAAATGATCACGTTCATCATGCCCAAGGGGCAAGGCGCCAATTTGACCATTACGGTCAATGTGGATGGCGATATCGCCGGCTTGCCAAACGCGTTTAGCTATCTGCCTCCGAACATCAACATGATCAATCCCGCATCCGGACCACTGGCCGGCGGCCAGACAGTCACGCTGACCGGGGGCAACTTCGGACTGACGCCAGTGGTCCTGGTGAATGGCGTTCAGCACACGCCGCTGATGTCCTCACACAACGAACTCAGCTTTGTTATCCCATCGTCCGCGTCTCCCGGCCCCGCGTCCGTTCGAGTTCGCGTTCTGACCCAGATCAGCAATACAGTCACGTACACCTACGACGCCCCGCCGCCGGATCCGCCCGTCATCACCTCGGTGGTGAATGCGAACGGACCGACCGAGGGCGGCAGTCTCAGTTTCATCATGGGGCAGCATTTCGGCATGTCGCCGGAAGTCACCGTTGGAGGCGCCGCGGCGCCCGTGATGTTCTCAACGGACGGACTCATTCTCGCCACGATTCCGGAAGGCGAGGGCGCCGGTCAAGCGCTCATCGTGAGCGCCGATGGCCTGCAGTCGTCGCCATATTCGTTCGACTATGACCCGCCGCAGATTCATGGCTTCAGCGCCGTTGATGGAAGCGGCATGCTCACGATCTTCGGCGATGACTTCGGCCTGACACCGACGGTGACCATCGGAGGCGTCGCGGCGCCGGTGGATTCGAACAACCATGACATGATCGTGGTGACGCCTCCCGCGCAAACGCCGGGATCGATGCACGCCGTAACCGTTCAGGTGGCCGGGCAGATGAGCAACTCGCCGGACTTCATGTATCCGAACCTGCCGGCCGACCTCAACGGCGACGGGACGGTGGACGGTGCGGATCTGGCGCAGCTCCTGGCAAACTGGGGCATGGTGAACTGACGGCGCAACCCGCAATGTATCC
>MRWG01000670.1_pt1 | contig 31825 bp, 31 predicted proteins | sample 1013341 | NCBI WGS metagenome assembly MRWG01 (sample SAMN06117577, study PRJNA244670) | biofilm metagenome | biome: Water; feature: Cathode Biofilm; material: Biofilm; isolation source: microbial consortium enriched at the cathode of a solar microbial fuel cell | place: USA: District of Columbia ... | reverse complement strand
GGGCGGGGCTGGAACGCCCCGCCGGCCCGGAAGGGTATCGGATGCGCCGACGATCAGTCCGCGACGCCGCCGAAGCAGACGTATTTGATCTCGCTGTACTCGTCGAGACCGTGGCGCGAACCCTCGCGGCCGAGGCCGGATTCCTTGACCCCGCCGAAGGGCACGGGCGGGCCGGTCATCTTCGGCGTGTTGACCGCGACCATGCCGTAGTCGAGCGCCTCCGAGATCCGGTGCGCCCGGTTCAGGCCCTCGGTGTAGCAATAGGCGGCGAGGCCGTAGTCGGTATCGTTCGCGAGCTGAACGGCCTCCGCCTCGGTCTCGAAGCTCATCACCGGCGCGACCGGGCCGAAGGTCTCCTCCTTCCAGATCGCCATGTCGCGGGTCAGGTCCGCGATCACGGTCGGCTCGAAGAAGAGGGCCCCCGCCTGGTGCCTTCCGCCGCCGGTCAGGATGCGTCCGCCCTTGGCCTTGGCGTCCTGGACGTGGGCGACGCATTTCTCGACCGCGCCGGCATTCATCAGCGGGCCGAGCTCGACCCCCTCCTCGAAGCCGGAGCCGACCTTCATCGCGCCGATCGCGTCGGCGAAGCGTTCGCAGAACGCCTCATAGAGGCCCTGCTGCACCAGGATGCGGTTGACCGCCAGGCAGTCCTGCCCGGTGGTCGCCATCTTGGCCTTGACCGCGCCGTCGACCGCGCGGTCGAGATCGGCGTCGTCGAACACCAGGAACGGCGCGTGGCCGCCGAGCTCCATCGAGACCTTCTTGACGGTCCCGGCGGCCTGCTCGGTCAGGATCTTGCCGACGCGCGTCGAGCCGGTGAAGCTGATCGCGCGCACTTCCTTCGCGTCCATCAGAGCGCCGGCGATCGGCTCCGGATCGCCGGTGACGATCTGGAAGACGCCCTTGGGCACGCCGGCCTCCGCGGCCAGCTTGGCGAGCGCGGTGGCGCTGAACGGCGTCTCGTCGGCCGGGCGCACGATCATCGGGCAGCCGGCGGCGAGCGCGGCGGCCGCCTTGCGGGTGATCATGGCGGACGGGAAGTTCCAGGGCGTGATCGCCGCGGCGACCCCGATCGGCTGGCGCGTCACCTGCAGGCGCGAGCCCTGCAGGTGGCTCGGGATCATCTCGCCGTACTGGCGTTTGCCTTCCTCGGCGAACCAGTGAAGGAAGCTGCGGGCGTAGTCGATCTCGCCCTTCGCCTCGTCGAGCGGCTTGCCCTGCTCGAGCACCATGATGGCGGCGAGGTCGTCCTTGTGCTTCGCCATCAGATCGCCCCAGCGATTGAGAATATCGCCGCGCGCCCAGGCGGTCATCGCGCGCCATTTCGGGAAGGCGGCCTCGGCGGCCTGGATCGCGCGCTCGGTCTCGCGCGCCCCCATGTTGGGGATCGAGCCGAGCGGCTTGTCGGTCGCCGCGTCGATCACGGTGCGCCGGCGGCCGTCCAGCGCCTCGACCCATTCGCCGTCGATATAGGCGTCCTGGACGAAGAGCGACGGGTCCGAAATCCGCGTCAGCACGTCCTCGGCGAGCGTGCGGGCCGTCGATCCGGTGGCTTTGCGATCTCCGCTCATGGCTGATCCCTCCTTAAACGGGCCGCGTGGGCCCTTGTCTGTCGGTGTCGAAAGCTGCTCCCTGGCCATGTTGGCCGGGCGGCGCGCCGTTCAAGGCGACGGGCCGGATGCGACGGGCCGGATGCGACGGGCCCGGCGACCGGTCTGGAAAGCCCCCTCGATCGCGCGGGACAATGACAGAAGTCGCACCGAATGTGGCGTTGAAGAAAGCCGGGACGGCAGAGAAATATTCCGCCGTTGAGCGACTTCTCGGAAAAAACCACGGATTTCTTTCGTCTCTCGAAAGGAGAGGCCGTCGGGATCCCCATCGGGTGGGAGGCCGCCCCGGGACAGGCCCATGTCGCATCGAGGCTAGGCGGGGCGGATCCGCTTCTGTAGGCTCCGCTTCCATGAGCATCCGGTCCGCCCTTCCCCCTTCCTTCGCGCCGCCCGAGTTCGAGGCCGGTTGGGTCTGGCTCGTCGGCGCCGGGCCGGGCGATCCGGGGCTGTTGACGCTGAACGCCGCGCACGCGCTGGGTCAGGCCGACGTCATCGTCTATGACGCGCTGGTCGACGAACGTATCCTCGATCTGGCGAATCCCGAGGCCGAGCAGATCTACGCCGGCAAGCGCGGCGGAAGGCCGAGCCCGAAGCAGCGCGCGATCTCGCTGCGCCTGGTCGATCTGGCGCGCGCGGGCCGCCGCGTGCTGCGCCTCAAGGGCGGCGATCCCTTCGTCTTCGGCCGCGGCGGCGAGGAGGCGCTGACGCTGGTCGAGCATGCGATCCCCTTCCGCGTCGTCCCCGGCATCACGGCGGGGATCGGGGGGCTCGCCTATGCCGGCATCCCGGCGACCCACCGCGACACCAATTCCGCCGTCACCTTCATAACCGGCCATTCGGTGACGGGCGAGGTGCCGGACAATCTCGACTGGCAGGCGCTGGCCCGCGGCGCCCCGGTCATCATCCTCTATATGGCGGTCAAGCATATGGGCCGGATCGCGGCGAAGCTGATCGAGGGCGGGCGCGACCCGGCCGAGCCGGTCGCCTTCGTCTCCAGCGCCGCGACGGCCGACCAGCAGGTGGTCGAGACGACGCTGGGCGAGGCCGAAGCGGTGGCCGCCGGCGTCACCCCGCCGGCCGTCATCGCGATCGGCCCGGTGGTCAGCCTGCGCCCGGCGCTCGACTGGCTGGGCGCGGCCAGCGAGGGCCGCGTGCTGGTCGCCGACCCGCTCGGCCGGCAGGCGAGCTCCGCCTCCGCGTGAGCCCTGCCGTGAGCGCACCGGGCCTGATCCTCGCCGCGCCGTCGAGCGGCAGCGGCAAGACGGTGCTGACGCTCGGGCTGATGCGCGCGCTCGCCCGCGCCGGGCGCCGCGTGGCGCCGGCCAAGACCGGCCCCGACTATATCGACCCCGCCTTCCACGCCGCCGCCTGCGGCCGGCCCTCGATCAATCTCGATCCCTGGGCGATGCGGGCCGCGACCCTCGCGCGGCTCGCCGCCGGTCTCTCGAGCGATGCCGATCTCGCGCTGGTGGAAGGCGTGATGGGGCTGTTCGACGGGGCGGCGGACGGGCGCGGCTCGACCGCCGACCTGGCCGCCGCGACCGGATGGCCCGTGGTCGTGATCCTCGACGTCGCCGGCCAGGGGGCGAGCGCGGCCGCCGTGCTGCAGGGCCTCGCCCGCCACCGGGCGGACGTCCGCGTCGCGGGCGCCCTCCTGAACCGGGTCGGCAGCGACCGGCACCGGGACCTCATCGCCGACGCGCTCGCCGCCCATTGCCCGGAGATCCCGCTGCTCGGCGCCGTGCCGCGCGACCGGCGCCTGGCGCTGCCCGCGCGCCATCTCGGCCTGGTCCAGGCCGGGGAGCATGGCGATCTCGACCAATTCCTCGAGACGGCGGCCGATATCGTCGGCGCGGCGGTCGATCCGGATGCGCTGGCCGACGCGGCCGCGCCGTTCACGGGCGGAACAGGCGAGCCGGACGAGCCGGCCCTGCCGCCGCCGGGGCAGCGCATCGCGCTCGCCCGCGACCAGGCCTTCGCCTTCAGCTACCCGCATCTGCTGGACGGCTGGCGCGCGACGGGGGCGGAGATCCTGCCCTTCAGCCCGCTGGCGGGCGAAGGCCCGGACGGCGCGGCAGACGCGATCTACCTGCCCGGCGGCTATCCGGAACTGCATGGGCCCGCGATCGCCGGCAACGCGGCGTTCCTGCAGGGGATCAAGGATGCGGCCGACCGGGGGGCGGCGATCCACGGCGAATGCGGCGGCTATATGGTGCTCGGCCGGCAGATCGTCGACGCGGCGGGCCGCGCCCATCCGATGGCCGGGCTGCTGCCGCTGGTGACCAGTTTTGCCGAACGCCGTCTGCATCTCGGCTATCGCCGGGCGGAATGGCTCGCCGACTGCGCCTTGGGCCCCAGGGGCGGCTGCCTGACGGGGCACGAGTTCCACTATGCCACCACCGTCGCGGAAGGGCCCGGCCAGCCGCTCTGCCGCCTCACCGACGCGCGCGGCGCGGATCTCGGCACGGCCGGCCTCGTCGCAGGCCGCGTCTCCGGCTCCTTCCTGCACGCGATCGACTGCGCGTGAGCGACTAAGCCGTCATTCCCGCGAAAGCGGGAATCCAGAGCCTCGGGCATCGGACGTGCCGGTCGCTCTGGATTCCGGATCGGCGCTGGCGCGCCGTCCGGAATGACGCGGGCTCTTGCGCGACGCGCACTCTCAGTGCCGGAAATGCCGCATGCCGGTGAAGACCATGGCGATGCCGGCCTCGTCGGCGGCGGCGATCACCTCCTCGTCGCGCTTCGAGCCGCCGGGCTGGATCGCGGCCGTCGCGCCGGCGCCGACGGCGGCCATCAGCCCGTCGGCGAAGGGGAAGAAGGCGTCGGAGGCGACGACCGAGCCCTCGGTGCCCTGCTGGTCGGCGGATTTGGTGGCGGCGATCTTCGCGGAATCGACCCGGCTCATCTGGCCGGCGCCGATGCCCACCGTGGCGCCGTCGCGGGCGTAGACGATGGCGTTCGACTTCACATGCTTCGCCACCCGCCAGGCGAACAGCATGTCGGAAAGCTCCTTCTCCGACGGCTGGCGCTTGGTGACGACCTTGAGGTCCTCCTGCTTGAGCACGCCATTGTCGCGCCCCTGGATCAGCAGCCCGCCGGAGATCGAGCGCACGATCGTGCCCCCGTCCGCCGGGTCGGGCACGCCGCCGGTCGCCAGCACGCGCAGGTTCTGCTTCGCCTTCAGCACCTCGCGCGCCTCGTCGGTCACCTCGGGCGCGACGACGACCTCCAGGAACAGCTCGGTCAGCTTCGCGGCGAGCTTGGCGTCGAGCGGCCGGTTGACCGCGACGATGCCGCCGAAGGCCGAGACCGGATCGCAGGCGAGCGCCGGCTCCCACGCGTCCGCCAGCCGCGATGCGCTGGCGACGCCGCAGGGGTTGGCGTGCTTGACGATCACCACGGTCGGGTCCTTGAACTCGGTCACCAGCTCGAAGGCGGCGTCGGCGTCGTTCAGATTGTTGAAGCTGAGCTCCTTGCCCTGCAATTGTTCGGCCCGGGCCACGCCCTGGCGCCGGTCGCCGGCGCGGTAGTAGATCGCCGCCTGCTGGTGCGGGTTCTCGCCGTAGCGCAGCACCGATTTCCGGCGCGAGGCGACGGTGATGCGCTTCGGCCAGGCCTCGCCCTGCTGCTCGGCCAGCCAGTCGCTGATCGCGCTGTCGTAGGCCGCCGTGCGGGCATAGGCCTCGCGCGCCAGGAAGCCGCGCAGCTCGGCCGTGGTGGCGCCGTGGTTGGCGTCCATCTGCTCCAGCACGGATTCGTACTCGGCCGGGTCGGTGACGATGGTGACGTAGGCGTGGTTCTTCGCCGCCGCGCGGATCAGCGCTGGCCCGCCGATGTCGATATTCTCGATGCAGTCCTGATAGCCCTTGCCGGAGCGCACGGTCTCGACGAACGGGTAGAGATTGACCACCACCATGTCGATCGGCGCGATGCCGTGGCTCTCCATCGCCATGCGGTGCTTGTTGTCCTCGCGCTTCGCCAGCACGCCGCCATGGATTGTCGGGTGCAGGGTCTTGACCCGCCCGTCCATGATCTCCGGGAAGCCGGTGTGGTCGGAGACCTCGGTCACCGCCAGGCCGGCATCCTTCAGCGCCTTGGCGGAGCCGCCCGTGGACAACAGCCGCACCTTGTGGCGCGCCAGTCCCTTGGCGAAGTCGATCAGGCCGGTCTTGTCGGAGACCGATATCAGTGCACGGGCGATCGGCGTCTCGGCCATATCCATCCTCTTTTCATGTCCGTCGCGGTCGGTCGGTTGTCGGGGCGGGTCCGCGCGCCCCTCATTCCGCGACCCGGGCCGCCGGGGCGTCGCCCGCGGGGCGCGCCTCGCCGTCGGCCGCGAGGCGCAGCGTCGTCGGGTCGGGGGAATATTCCGGCACCAGATCGGCGAGCCGCTTGAGCGCGTCGGCGCGCGACCGGTCGCGGGCGAGCCGCTCCAGCGCGTCGAGCGCCCGGGTCAGCGTCTCCAGATCGCCGGCGCGGGGTGCCGCCAGCGTCATGCCCGGCGCGCGCGTCGGCAGCTGCGCCTCCTGGTCGTGCAGCAGCTCCTCATAGAGCTTCTCGCCGGGGCGCAGCCCGGTGAAGGCGATCTCGATGTCCGTGTCGGGCTCGAGCCCGGCCAGATGGATCATCTGGCGGGCGAGGTCGAGCACCTTCACCGGCTCGCCCATGTCGAGCACGAAGATGCGGCCGGCGGCCTCCGCGTCCTCGGTACCGACGACGGAAGCCTGCAGGACCAGCTCCACCGCCTCGCGCACGGTCATGAAATAGCGCGTCACGTCGGGGTGCGTGACGGTCAGGGGGCCGCCGGCCGCCAGCTGGCGCTGGAACAGCGGCACCACCGAGCCGGTCGAGCCCAGCACGTTGCCGAAGCGCACCACGACGAAGCGGGTCGAGCCCTCGGCCCGGCTGACCGGGTCGAGCGCCTGGATATAGGCCTCGGCCAGCCGCTTGGTGGCGCCCATCACGTTCGACGGGTTCACCACCTTGTCGGTCGAGATCTGCACCATGCAGCCGACCCCGGCCTTGCGGCAGGCGTCGGCGACGATGCGGCTGCCCACCGTGTTGGTCAGGATGCCCTCGAGCGGGTTGTCCTCGACCATCGGCACGTGCTTCAGCGCGGCGGCGTGGAACACCAGCTCGGGCTTGTGCCGGGCGATGATGTCGTCGATCCGCCCGCGGTCGCGCACGTCGCCCAGGATGGCGGTGCGCGGCAGCTCGGCCGCGCGCTCCTTCACCTCCAGATCGATCTGGTAGAGCTGGTATTCCGAGGCGTCGACCAGCGCGATCCGCGCCGGGCCGAAATCGACGATCTGGCGCACCAGCTCCGAGCCGATGGTGCCGCCCGCGCCGGTCACCAGCACCCGGCGTCCGGCGACCAGCGCCGCCATCGCCTGCCGGTCGAGCGGAATCTGCGGCCGGCCCAGCAGATCCTCGACCGCGATCGGGCGGATCGTCAGCCGTTCGCCCTCCAGGCCCGCCTTCAGCTCCGACAGCTTCGGCAGCCGGGCGAGCGAGAGGCCCTGCGCCTCGGCGATCTCCAGCACCCGGCGCACGGTCGCGCCGTCGGTGCGCTCGCGCGTCAGCACGAGGCGCTCCGGCGCCTCGCCGCGCCAGTCGTGGGTCTTCAGCAGATCCTCCAGCGCGTCGACCGTGCCCAGCACCGGCACGCCGTGCATCTCGCGCCCGACGCGCCCGCCCTTCTCGTCGATGATGCCGACCGCGCGGTAGGGGGAGTTGGGGTCGCGCTGCTGCTCGCGGATGAAGAGCTCCGCCTCGTCCGCCGCGCCGACCAGCAGCACCGGGATGCGGCGCACGCCCTGGGCGGAGAGCACGTGGCGGAAATGCCGGTCCTTCACCACCCGGTAGAGGAAGCGCGGCCCCCCCAGCATCGCGATCAGCAGGAACCACTGGATCACCGGGACCGAGCGCGGCACCAGCTCGAGCCGTGTCAGCAGAAACAGGAGCGGCACGAAGAGCAGCATCGCCAGCGTCACCGCCTTGGTGATCGCCATCAGGTCGTTGAGCGAGGCGTAGCGCCAGATGCCGCGATACATCGGCACGGTCGAGAAGGCGACGGCGGCGCACAGCGTGAACAGCGCGGTGCCTTCCCAGAAATAGTCGGCCGCGATGTAGCGCATCGAGTCGCCGAGCCGCAGATAGAGCGCGAGCGGGAACGACACGGCCGCCATCGCGACGTCGTGCAGGAACGCCACCCGCGCGCGGCGGATGCGGAAGATCCCCAAGGCTGACCGCCCTCTCATGCGGTGCTGTTTAATCCCGGGGCGGGAGCCGTGCAAGCGAACCGGCGGCCGCCGCCCGCCGCTATCCGCCCGCCACGGTGCGTTTCAGCCCCTCGTCCACGGACACCGGCGCCTGCCAGCCGTCCATCTTGCCGTCGACCGTCAGGCTGTGCACCAGGCGCTCGACCTCCGGATAGCGGCGGGTCGCCACGCCGGCGGCCTTGAGGGCCAGCGTCGGCACCGGGAACAGCCGCGCGGGCCGGTCCATGGCGGCGGCGATGCGGCGGATCAGCTCGGGCGTGGAGAGATCCTCGCCATCCTTCGGATGGTAGGTGTCCGGCCGGCAGGCGAGGGCGTGGCGCACCGCATCGGTCAGGTTCTCGACGTAGATCAGCGAGCGTTCGTTCTCGATCGCCCCGAAGGGCAGCGGCACCCCGCGCCCGACGAGGCGCATCAGGCGGGCGAAATTGCCGCCGACCCCGGGCCCGTAGACCAAGGGCGGGCGTAGCACGACGGCGTCCATCTCAGCCCCCTTCAGGTCGCGCAGCGCCAGCTCCGCCTCGATCTTGCTGACGGCGTAGGCATCCTCCGGGAAGGGTTCCGCATAGGGGTCGAGCTGCCAGCCCCGGTCGCCCAGCACCTTGATGCTGCTCATGAAGACGAAGCGCGCGACGCCGGCCTCGCGCGCCTGGGTGACCAGCCCGGCGGTGCCGTAGAGATTGACCTCGCGAAAGGCGGCGGCCGGGTCGGCGGCGGTCTCGCGCATGATGTGGACGCGGCCGGCCAGATGGACGACCGCGGTGACCCCGTCGAGCATCGGCGCCCAGTCGGTGCCGCGGTGGATCTCGCCGACATCGGCGCGCCCGGCGGTGCGCACCCGGTAGCCCGCCCCTTCGAGCGCGCGCACCACGTGCCGCCCGACGAAGCCGCCGGCCCCCGTCACCAGCACCGGGCCCTTGCCCACCGGCCGGCCGGCGCCGCCATGGCGCGGCTCGGGCGGCCGGCCGCCCCCCGGGCCGCCGCCCCCTATCCGCGTGTCATCCATGCGAGCAAGCCTCCCACGATCGCGGCGGCCAGGCCAAGCCCGGCGAGCGGGTTGAGCGCCGCCAGCAGCGCCGCGCCGACGAGGCCCAGATCGGCCAATGCGACCGCTTTCGAAACGATGGCGTGGCTGCCGCGGGAAGCGGCCGCGCGCTGGTAGAAATGGCTGCGGTGGGCTTCCCAGACGCGTTCGCCCCGCAGGATCCGGCGGCAGAGCGTCAGGCCGGCATCGGCCAGATAGTAGGCGGGCAGGATCACGGCGCTCGCCCAGAAGCCGGCGGCGGCCAGCAGCAGCATGAGTCCGCCCAGCAGGAATCCCAGCGGCACGCTGCCGACGTCGCCCAGGAAGATGCGCGCCGGATGCCAGTTCCAGTAGAGGAACCCGGCGGCCGCGCCCGCCAGCACCGCCCCCGGCCCGATCCAGGCCCACACCCCGGCCAGCAGGCCGAGCCCGACGAGCCCGAGGCCGAGCGCCATGGTCTCGACCGAGGCGATGCCGTCGATCCCGTCCATGAAGTTGAAGAAATTGAGGAAGGCGAGCCAGGCCAGCAGCGCGAAGGCGGCATCCAGGGCCGGCGGCAGCAGCCCCTGCGTCACCGGGCCGACCGCCAGGATCGGCGGCAGCGCGACCGCGACCGCTATCGCCTGCACGCCGAGCCTGAGCCAGGCCGGCAGCGGGCGCAAATCGTCGCGGAAACTGACGATGGCGAGCGCCAGCGCGGCCGCGAGCCACACCGCCGGCACCGCGGGCGGCGCCAGCCCGGCGATCGCCGCGCCGCTCAAGCCCATGAGGCCGATGAGCGCGGCGCCGACGACCGCGATGCCGCCGCCGCGCGGCACGGGCCGCTCGTGGCTCGAGCGTTCGTTGGGACGGTCCAAGACCTGACGGCGCAGCAGCGCGCCGCGGACGAGGCCGGTGGCGCCCAGGCTGGCGAGCCCGGCGGCGAGCGCGAGCAGCAGCGCGAGGCCGGCCGCCCCCGGATCGGCGGCCGCCAGATCAGGAAGCGGCACGGACCCGGTCCCCCGAGAGCCGGACCGGCACCCGCCGGCCCAGCATCCGCATCAGCACGGTCACCCGGTTGCGCCCGTCGGCGGCCTCGAACAGCGCGTCGCTGTCGGCGAGCGGGCCTTCCGCGATCGCCACCCGGTCGCCGGGGCGCATGCGGCGCAGCTGGTCGTCATGCACCAGCCCGTCCGCGGATTCGCGCCCGCGGATCGCCTCGACCACGCCCTCGGGCAGGGCGGCGGGCCGGCCGCCGAAGGCGACGATCCCGACCGCGCCGAGCGTGCCGTTGATCGAGCGCCAGGCCTCGCGCTCGACATCCAGCGCGACGAAGAGATAGCCGGGGAAGAGCGGCACGGCGGTGTCGATCGACCGGCCGCCGATGCGCCGCCGGGCCTTCAGGCGCGGCAGGTAGCAGCGATAGCCCTGGCGCAACAGATTGGTCTCGGCCAAGCGTTCCTGTCCCGGCTTGGCCTGAACCGCGTACCATCGCCGCATCAGCGTCCCTCCAGCGAGGGGGCGGTGCGCGTCGGCGAGGGGGCGGCTTGGCTCGTGCTCGCGCCGCCGCCCGTGCCGGCGCCAGAACCCGCGCCGGCGGCCGGGGCGGCTTGGCTCGTGCTCGCGCCGGGCGCCTTCAGGACCACATGCAACATCGGTGGGGCGACGACCCGGTCGCGGCCGTAGCGCGCGACGTAGCGCTCGTAGATCGCCTGGGCGCGCTTGATGTCGCTCACCATCAGGGCGTCGTGCTTCGGCAGGCCGGCCGCGTCGGGCACCACCTGCAGGCCGGCGAACATCCGCGGGCGCACGGTGGAATCGACGATGCCGACGATCTCGACCCCCGCCTCGCTCTGGCACAGCACGGCGATTTCGGCCAGTTCGCTGACCCCGGCCAGCGCGACGCGGCGATGGCCCCGCTCGGCGCACTTCTTCAGCACCTCCGAACATTGCCCGCGCGCGCGCCGGAAGAAGGTGAAGGAGCCGCTCAGATACTCGCCCGTCAGCCGCGCCTTCTCGGCGAATCCCTGCGGCGTCAGATAGTAGGCGTAGCGGTTGGGCGGGACCTGGTTGACCTTGATCAGCCCCATGCGCACACAGCGCTTGAGGTAGGAGTTGGCCAGCCCGAGCGCGATCCCGAGCTCGTTGGCGAGCGAGCGCTGGGTCAGCGGCTCGCCGCGCTCCACCGCGCTCAACAGGCCGAGCGTGATGGCGGTTTCCGAATCGACCGTCTCTTCCTGCTTGCCGGATTCGCTCATCGCCACGCGCCCATCCCCGCGATCGGTTCAATTCGGGAAGAAAGGAGCGCGAACCGCCCCCTTGTTCATGGCGCGAACGGTATCCCGTTCAAGGGCTGAACGTCAAGCGGTTCAATGGCTTTCGCTAAAATGCTTCGAAAATACCGCAGATCTTGCCGACACCGCGCTCAGCCGGCCTCGGGCGCGGCCGCGCCCCGCGATTCGCCGTCTTCGGCCGCCTGCGCCTCGAACAGCGCGTGCAGGAAGCGGCCCAGATCGTCCGTTACGTGGTGGATGTAGGCCTCGGGTTCCGCGCCGTCGTCCTTCACGCCGGGGTGCGACCAGGCGTGGTCGGTGCGCACCCAGACCGTGCGCATGCCCATTTCCGCGGGCGTTTCCAGGTTCTTGGCGATATCCTCGACCATCACCGCGCGGGTCGGGTCGATGGCGTGGCGCTCGACCAGGGCGCGATAGGGGGCGGGCCTGGGCTTGGGCACGAAATCGGCCGCCGCGATGTCGAAGATCGCCTCGAAATGATGGCCGACGCCCAGCCGTTCGACCACCGCCTCGGCGTGGCTCACGGTGCCGTTGGTGAAGATCACCTTGCGCGCCTCGAGCCGCTCCAGCGCGCCGGAAAGCCGCGCGTCGCGCTCGATCGGCGAATAGTCGATATCGTGGACGAAATGCAGGAAATCGTGCGGATCGACGCCGTGACGCTCCATCAGCCCGGACAGCGTGGTGCCGTATTCCCGGAAATACTGCTTCTGCACCACCCGGGCCTCCTCGTGGGTGAGGCCGAGCGCGTCCGCGATGAAGGCGCCCATGCGCCGGTCGACCTGGTCGAACAGGTTGCAGCGCGCCGGATAGAGCGTGTTGTCGAGATCGAAGACCCAGGTCTCGGCCGCGAGGAGCCCCGAATGCGGCTCGGCCGGCGTGGCGGCGGGCGGTTTCGGGCCAGTGCTCGACATGCGGTCCTCGGCGTCCTGGAAGCGGGCGCGGCGCCGGGCAGGAGAGCCTCGCGCGCGCCGGAGAATCCCGATAAACTCGGCCGCACCATGGCCCATCGGCCCGTGGACCACAAGCGGCGCCCGGGGTGGCACGCCGGGCGCCCCCTGGAAAGGGCATGCGACATGCATGGACGCGGCCGTCTTTACCGATTCTTTAGGGATCGCGGGGCATGGTTGGAGGCGCGGTTGCAACCGGATTGGTCGCGCGCAGGCGGAGTGACGGGCTGCATATGAGCAATGGCTTGAAGAAGCCGGCCGACGGCATGGCGTATCTCGACGCCGGGCCTTCGGACGACGTCTCGACCGAGACGCTTGCGCATATGCGCGCCCTGTTCGCCCACCACCCCGGCCCCGCCCTGCTGTTCGATCCGGCGGCGCATGCCTACGGCCTCAACGAGGCGGGCGAATCGCTGGCCGATCAGCTGACCGGCGACGGCGGCGTCTCGCTGATGCCGCAGCTGGTGCAGCTGGCCGTCAAGGCGCGGATCGCCGGCACCGGCCTCTCGCGCGAAGTGCCGATGCCCGGCGGGCGGGCGCGCCTGGAGGCGACGGTCCTGCCGCAGGCGGACGGCACGCTGCTGGTGCTCGGGCGCGATTCCACCCTGGAAGCCAGCATCCGCACCGCGCTCGCCGAATCCCGCACCCGCTTCAAGGATCTCGTGGATCTGGCGGCGGATTTCGCCTGGGAGACCGATATCGACGGCGGCTTCAGCTTCATCTCCGCGCGCGGCGCGCTCGGCTACCCGCCGGAGGCGCTGGCCGGCAGCAACCCGCGGGACCTGCTGGCCGACCCGGACTCCGCGCCGACGCTGCTGCCCTTCGACGCGCTCGAGGCGGTGCGCAATGTCGAGCTGTGGATGCGCGCGGCGGACGGCGACACGCGCTGCCTGCTGGTCTCGGCGGCGCCGGTGCGCACCAACACCGGCGCGCGGGTCGGCGCGCGCGGCATCGCGATCGACGTGACATTGGAGCGCCGCCAGCAGAGCGAACTGGCCGAGCTGAAGACCCGCGAGCGGCTGGTGCAGTACATCCTGGATGCGCTGCGCGGCGAGGTCGCGCCCGAACAGATGCTGAGTTCGGCCGCGCACGCGCTCGGCCGGGCGGCCTCAGCCGACGGCTGCATCCTGAGCGTCCTGGAGGGGGGCCGCACGGTGCGCGAAGCGCGCTACGGCAACGCGCCGGACGCGGCCACCGTGGCGGCGAGCACCGCCAAGCTGTTCGCCGAGGACGGCGTGCTGGAGGGCGAGACCCCGCGTCACCGCTGGATCGGCGTCGCGCCGCGCCATACCGGCGAGCCGGTCGGCGCGATCTTGTTGTGGCGCACCGCCCAGGGCGGGGCGTGGGAGCCGGGCGAGCGCCGCGTGCTGGAGGCGGTCGAGCAGCATTTCGCCATCGCCTTCCGCCAGATCGGCGATCAGCTGCAGCTCGAGCGGCTGTCGCGCACCGACGAGCTGACCGGGCTCGCCAACCGGCGCGCCTTCTTCGACGATCTCGCCCGCGCCTTGGAGCGCTGCGTGCGCCGCGGCGACGGCGGGGCGCTGCTCTATATCGACCTCGATAATTTCAAGCCGATCAACGATCATTTCGGCCACCAGGCGGGCGACCGGATCCTGCGCGCACTCGGCCAGGCGCTGCGTCACGGCACGCGCGGCTACGATCTGATCGCGCGGCTCGGCGGCGACGAGTTCGCGGTCTGGCTGGAAGGGGCGAGCGCGGAGATCGCCGAGCGCCGGGCGCACGAATTCCTGAGCGAGATCGCCGATTTGCGCGGCCTGATCGCCGACGCGGCAGCGGCCCCCGATGGGCGCCCCGAGGCGGTCGCGGACGCGCTGCCGCCGCTCGCCGCCTCGATCGGCGTCGCGCTGATCCCGTCCGGCCGGATCGCGGCGGACCAGAAGATGCCGGATGTCGGGCTGCTGCTGGCGGCGGCCGACGGCGCGATGTACCGCGCCAAGGACGCGGGCAAGGGCGGGGTCCGCTTCGCAGACCCGATCCGACCGGAAGACGAGGGGCGGGAGGCCCCCACGGGCGAGGAGGAGCGCCGGTCATGAGCGCGCAGAACACCACCTCCCGGCCGGGCGGGCGGCTGCCGGCCCACGCGCTGCCCGAGCGGCTGAGCTACGAGCAGGCGCGCGAATTCGCCCGCAGCGAGGACCCGGCCGTGCGGGCCGCACTGGCGCGCCATCCGGACACCCAGCCCGAGGTGCTCTATTTCCTGGCCGAGGACAGCGAGCCCGAGGTGCGCCGCGCGGTCGCCCGCAACGACCAAACCCCACGCCAGGCCGATCTGCTGCTGACCAAGGACGGCGAGGACGGCATCCGCACCGACCTCGCCGCCAAGATCGCGCGCCTGACGCCCGATCTGCAGGAGGATCAGCGCTCCACCGTCTACCGGCTCACCGTGCAGGCGCTGGAGGTGCTGGCCGAGGACCAGCTGGTCAATGTGCGGCGCATCCTGGCCGACACGTTGAAGGACGTGGCGCACGCGCCGGCGCGGGTGATCCGCATGCTGGCGCATGATTCCGACCTGACGGTGGCCGAGCCGGTGCTGCAGTTCTCGCCGGTGCTGACCGACGACGACCTGCTGTCGATCATCCGCAGCGGCCCGATCCAGGGGGCGCTCGCCGCGATCTCGCGGCGCGACGGGGTGGTCGGCGACCTGTCGGAAGCGATCGTGCAGAGCGGCGACGAGCTGGCGATCGCCGCGCTGCTCGACAACCGCTCGGCCCAGATCCGCGAGGAGACGCTCGACATCATCCTCGACAAGGCGCCGGGGGTGGAAAGCTGGCACGAGCCGCTGGTCATGCGCCCCAGGCTCTCGGCCAAGGCGGGCCGGCGGATCGCCAGCTTCGTGGCGATGCATCTCTTGGACAAGCTGCAGCAGCGCATCGATCTCGACGACGCGACCCTGGTCGCGGTGGCCGAGGCGGTGGAAAAACGGATCGAATCCGAAAGCAAGGCGCTCAGCGACCCGGAATGGGCCGAGCATGACGAGGTCGGCGAGCATGTCGCGCGGCTCTCGAAGAGCGGCGCGCTCGACGTCAAGGCGGTGGAGGCGGCGCTGGCCAAGGGCGAGCGGCGTTTCGTCGTGCTGGCGCTCGCCGAGATGGCCCAGCTCGAGACCGATCTGGTGAGTCAGATCGTCGCCCGCCGGGTGCCGAAGGCGGTCGTCGCGCTGGCCTGGAAGGCGGGGCTGACGCCCCATCTCGGGCGCCAGCTGCAGAGTCAGCTGGCCGGCATCCCGCCCGACGGCATGGTGCGCATCGAGGGCGACAAGTGGCCGATGTCGGCCGCCGACATGGAATGGCAGATCGAGTTCTTCCGCCAGGCCGGCCCGGCGGGGCGATAGGCGCCCGTTTCCGGCCGCCCCCTACCCTTCGATCGGCCCCGGCGCGCGGTTCACCATCACGACCCGCCACATCCGCCGATCCTGGTGTCCGTCGGCGGCGGCGCCGCGTTCGACGATGCGGTCGAGGCGGGTCACCGACAGATTGTCGATGGTGAAGCCGAGCGCCCCTTCCGCGTCGAGACCGAGCGCCAGCGCCAGCGCCGCGCGGATCGTCCCGCCATGGCCGACGGCGACGATGTCGCGCTCCGCATGCTCCTCCGACAGCCGTTCGATGGCGCCGCCGGCCCGCGCGATCAGATCGGCGAAGCTCTCGCCGCCCGGCGGGCGGAAATGGCCGGGGCAGAGCCAGAAGCGGTGGCCCGAGAAGGCGCCTTCCTGCTGCAGCTCGGCCTGGTACTTGCCCTGCCAGTCGCCGAAGCTCTGCTCGCCGATCTCGGGCTCCACCACCGGGTCGGGCAAATCGAGGCCGGCGGCGCGGATCGCGTCCGCGGTCTGTCGGGTGCGCTTCAGATGGCTGGTGACCAGCTGCGCGCCGTCGGGCAGCAGCCGGGCGAGGCCCCGGAAGGAGTCGGCATCGTCGGTCACGCAGTTGAGGTCGCTCGCGCCGTAGATCCGCCCCTCGTTCTCGACGACCGGGGCGTGGCGTACCCACCACCAGCGTGTCACCCGCGCGCTCATCGGCTGGCCTCCCTCTCTTCCTCTCTATCCGACGATCAGGGCGGCGGCGGAGAGCAGCACCGCGATCTCGACCGCCTGCTCGGCCGCGCCGAGCACATCGCCCGTCTGCCCGCCGATCTTGGCGCGCGCGATAAGGGCGAGGCCGCCGGCCGCCAGCGCGCCGACCAGCGCCGCGACGATGCCGGCGCCCGGCCCCAGCAGCAGCGGCAGGGCGAGCGCGCCGATCGCGGCCGCCGCGGCCGCGCGCTCCACGCTCGGCCGGCCGGCCATGGCGCCGAGGCCGTTCGCCCGCGCGGCGGGCAGCCAATGCATCAGCGCCGGCAGGGCCCCGCGCCCGGCCATCGCCGCGCCGATCAGCGCGAGCCAGGCGGATTCGGCGCCCGCGCCCTCCCCGTCACCGGAGACGATCGCGGCGAGCGCGCTCGCCTTCAACCCGGTCGCGATCACCAGGCCGAGCGCGCCGTAGCCGCCGATCCGGCTGTCGCGCATGATGGCGAGCCGCTCCGCGCGGTCGGCCGCGCCCCAGAATCCGTCGAGCGTGTCGGTGAAGCCGTCCTCATGCAGCGCGCCGGTGACGACGGCGCCGACGCCGAGCGCCAGCAGGGCCGCCGCCAGCGCCGGCAGCCCCAGCGCATGGCCGAGCGCCAGCGCCGCCCCCGCGATCAGCCCGACCGCGAGGCCGACCAGCGGAAAGGCCCAGCCCGTGCCGGCGAGCGGGCGGGCGTGCGCCGCCGAGCCGGCGGGGATCGGCAGCCGCGTCAGGAAGGCGAGCGCGCACAGGAAATCGCCCAGCGCCGTCCCGAAGGCGCTGGCCGCGAAGGCCGCCTCGCGCTCTTGCCGCTTGCCCGTCATGGCCTGAGTCTCTAAGCGTCGGGGGGCCGGCGCGCAATGGGTTTCGCGCGCCGGGGAACGGCCGCGCCGGGCGCCCTCCGCGCCCGGGAGCGGTCCGGCTGGAACGGCCCCGTTGGAAGAGGATCGCCAGACCATGAGCGCCGAGAGCGAGGCGGAACGCGGCCCGGAGGCCGATCTCGACGAAATCCGCGGCCTGATGCGCGCCCTGCCCGGGCCCGACGCGGGATCGGCCGAGAAGGCGCGGGCGCGCGAGGCGCAGCTGACCAAGCCGGCCGGCGCGCTCGGCCGGCTCGAGGCGCTGGCCGAATGGGCGGCCGCCTGGCAGGGCCGGCACCCGGCGAAGCTCGACCGGCCGCGGGTCGCCGTCTTCGCCGCCAATCACGGCATCGCCGCGCGCGGCGTCTCCGCCTACCCGCCGGAGGTGACGGCCCAGATGGTCGCGAACTTCCAGCGCGGCGGCGCGGCGGTCAACCAGCTCTGCCTCGCCCATGACGCGGAGCTGCGCGTCTACGAAATGGCGCTCGACCATCCGACCAACGACTTCACGGCTGAGCCGGCCATGGGCGAGGCCGATGTCGCGACCGCTCTCGCCTACGGCATGATGGCGGTCGAGGAGGGGGTGGATCTGCTCTGCCTCGGCGAGATGGGGATCGGCAATTCGACCAGCGCGGCGGCGCTGGCCCACGCGCTCTTCGGCGGCACGGCGGAGGATTGGACCGGTCCCGGAACGGGTGTCGCGGGCGAGGCGCTGGCCGCCAAGGTCAAGGCGGTGGCCGACGGCGTCGCGCGCCACGGCGCGGAGATCGCGGACCCGTTCGACGCGCTACGCCGGCTGGGCGGGCTGGAGCTCGCCGCCATCGCCGGCGCCGTCGTCGCGGCCCGCATGGGCCGGGTGCCGGTGATCCTCGACGGCTACGCCGCGACCGTAGCGGCGAGCGTGCTCTACGCCGTCGACGAGACGGCGCTCGACCATTGCCTGGTCGCCCACCGCTCGGCCGAGCCGGGCCACAGCCGCCTGATGGAGCGCCTCGGCAAGCGCCCGCTGCTCGATCTCGACATGCGGCTCGGCGAGGGGTCGGGGGCGGCGCTCGCGCTCGGCATCGTCAAGTCGGCGGTCCTCTGCCATGCCGGCATGGCGACCTTCGAGGAGGCGGCGGTCAGCGGACCCGCGGACTGACGGGCGGGCGATCGGAGAGGCCTTTGGCGGGGACGGCGATGGCGGCGGACTTCATCACCGAGGACCAGGCCCCGCAGATCGCGCTGCTCGCCGATCCGGCGACGCACGGGCTGTCGTCCGGGGCCGAAATCCGCCATATCGATACCCATGCCAGCGCCGTCTTCATCGGGCCGGAGCGCGTGCTGAAGCTGAAACGCGCGGTCAAATTCTCCTTCATGGACTATTCGGACGCGGGCCGGCGCCGCGCCGCCTGCGAGGCGGAGGTGCGGCTCAACCGGCGCACCGCGCCTGACCTCTATCTCGGCGTCGCCCCGATCGTTCCGGGCCCGGACGGGGTGCGGCTGGGAGACATCGGGGAGACGCCGACGGAGGCCGTCGACTGGGTCACGGTGATGCGCCCCTTCGACGAGGCGACGCTGTTCGACCGGCAGGCGGCGGAAGGGCGGCTCGGCGCGCCGGCGCTGATCGCGCTCGCCCGTGAGATCGCGCGCTTCCATGGGGAGGCGGAACGCGTGAGCGCGCGCGACTGGGCGGCATCGGCCGCCGCCATCGCGCGCGGCAACGTCCAGGACATGACCGGCGATCCGGCGATCGACCAGGACGGGCTCGCCCGGCTCTCCGCGGCGACGGAGACGGCGCTCGACGCCCGCGGGCTCGATCTGGCGGGCCGGTCGGGCGCGCTGCGCCGCTGCCATGGCGACTTGCATCTGCGCAACATCTGCCTGGTCGACGGGCGCCCGACGCTGTTCGACTGCATCGAGTTCAACGACGATTTCGCCGAGATCGATCCGCTCTACGACCTCGCCTTCCTGCTGATGGACCTCGATCACCACGGTCTTGGCCCCGAGGCGGCGCTGGTGCGCGACCGCTATCTCGAGGCGGTGGGGTCGGTCGCGGGCCATGGGCTGATGCCGCTCTATCTCTCGATGCGCGCGGCCGTGCGCGCGAAGGTCGGCGCCGCCGGGGCGGCCGTGCAGGAGGACGACGCCGAGGCCGGGGCGATGCGCGCCGAGGCCGGGCGCTATCTCGCCCGCGCGGTCGCCTACCTGGCCCCGGCGCCGGCGCGGCTGATCGCGGTGGGCGGCTTCTCCGGCAGCGGCAAATCGACGCTCGCCCGGCTGATCGCCGACGCGGTTCCGCCGGCGCCCGGTGCCGTCGTGCTGCGCAGCGACCAGCTGCGCAAGGCGCGCTTCGGGGCGGCTGAGACCGAGCGCCTGCCGGCCGAGGCCTACGCGTCCGAGGTGAGCGTCGCGGTCTATCGCGAGATGGAGTCCCGCGCCGAGGCGCTGCTGCGCCAGGGCGTCTCGGTCATCGCGGACGCGACCTTCACCCATGGCGAGAGCCGCACCCGGATCGAGGCGGTCGCCGCCCGCGCCGGCGTTCCCTTCGACGGGCTGTGGCTGGAGGCGCCGGAACGCGATCTCACCGCCCGGGTGACGGCGCGGCGCGCCGACGCGTCGGACGCCGACGCCGCCGTCGTCCGCCGCCAGCTCGCGGCCGGCGCCGGGGCGCTCGCCTGGCCACGGCTCGCGACCGGGGCCGCGAAGGGGGATCTTCGGGACGCCGTCCTGCGTATGCTGGGGGTGGAGGCTGCGAGCCGATGAGCGACGCGATCGACGATCCGATTCCCCCGCGGCGGCTGCCGGCCGACCGCGACGCGCCGCGGGCGGGTCCGGGGCAGCTCGCCACGGTGACCGGCGCGCGGCCGCGCCGCGTCGCGATCCATCCGCGCACGCTGCTGCTGATCCGCTGGATCGCGGTGATCGGCCAGCTGGCCGCCGTGCTGACGGTGCATGACGCGCTCGGCTTCCGGGTGGCGCTGGTCGAATGCTTCACCGCGATCGGGGCGCTCGCGCTTTCCAACGTGGTTTTCTGGATCACCGCCCCGCCGGGTCCCGGCCGCCTGACCGAGCGCCGTGCCGCCGGGATCATGGCCTTCGACCTGCTGCAGCTGGCGGCCCTGATCGGGGTGACCGGCGGGCTGGCCAATCCCTTCTCGATCCTGATCCTGGGGCCGGTCACGGTGGCGGCGACGATCCTCAGCCGGCGCTGGGCGACCGGGATGATCGCGCTCGCCTTCCTGCTGGCGACGCTGCTCGCCTTCTGGCACTACCCGCTGCCCTGGCGGGGCGGCCCAGATGGCGCCGAGACGCTGGTCCTGCCCTTCGCCTATCTGCTCGGCCTGTGGACGGCGATCACCGTCGCGCTGGTCTTCATCGGCAGCTACGTCTGGTCGGTGAGCGACGATTCGCGCCGGCTCTCGGCCGCGCTGGCGGAAAGCGAGGCCGCGCTCGCCAAGGAGCGCGAGATGTCGGCGCTCGGCGCGCTCGCCGCCGCCGCGGCGCACGAGCTGGGCTCGCCGCTCGCCACCATCGCGGTGGCGACGAAGGAGATGAAGGGCGAGCTGCATCCCGACGATCCGCTGCGCGAGGATGTCGAGCTGCTCTACGAGCAGTCGCAGCGCTGCCGCGCCATCCTGGCCGGGCTGGAACGCTACCCCGCCGGCGCGGCCGGCGCCCGCCATGGCGACGACCCCTATGAGAAGCTTACGCTCGCCGGGCTGGTCGAGGCGGCGGCCGAGAACCACGTGCCGGCCGGCATCGCGCTCTCGATCGTCGAGCGCGAGGAGGCCGTCGGCCCGATGCCCGAGGCGCTGCGCCGGCCGGAGGTGTTGCACGGGCTCGGCAACCTGATCGCCAATGCCGGCCAGTTCGCGCGCCGGCGGGTGACGATCGCGCTCGGCTGGGACGCGCGCGACGTGGAGATCCGGATATCCGACGACGGGCCCGGCTTCGCGCCGCAGATCCTGCAGGCGCTGGGCGATCCCTACGTCTCCAGCCGCTCGGGGCGGGACGGGCATCTCGGCCTCGGCGTCTTCATCGCGACCACCTTGCTGGAATCGATCGGCGGGCGCCTCACCTTCCGCAACCGCCGCGGGGCGGAGGTGACCGTGCGCCTGCCGCGCGAGGCGCTGGCCGGCCCGGAAACGCGCGCTACATAGAGGGGACGGGATCGGTCGTCGCGCTGGCCGCTGCGGCGCCGATCCGCTAGGAAAGACGGATCGTGAGACGGGACCGAACGGGATGATGGCAGAGGCAATGAACCTTCCGGTGCGCGAGCGCACGCTCCTCATCGTGGACGACGACGCGCCGCTGCGCCGCCGGCTGGCGCGCGCGATGGAAGGGCGCGGCTTCACGGTGCGCGACGCGGAAAGCGTCGCCGACGGGATCGAGGCGGCCGGCGAGAGCCCGCCCGCCTATGCGGTCGTGGACATGCGGCTCGACGACGGCAACGGGCTGGAGGTGGTCGAGGCGCTGCGCGAGGCGCGGGCCGACATGCGCATCGTGATGCTGACCGGCTACGGCAACATCGCCAGCGCGGTGACCGCCATCAAGCGCGGCGCGGTCGACTATCTGGCCAAGCCGGCGGACGCCGACCAGATCGCCGCCGCGCTGCTGGGCGAAGGGTCGGGCGACCTGCCGCCGCCACCGGCGGAGCCGATGTCGGCCGACCGCGTGCGGTGGGAGCATATCCAGCGCGTCTTCGAGCAGTGCGACCGCAACGTCTCGGAGACGGCGCGGCGCCTCAAGATGCACCGCCGCACCCTGCAGCGCATCCTGAACAAGCACGCGCCGCGCTCCTGACCGCGTCGGCGCCGCGCGCGACAGCATCCGCTTGACGGGCCGGGTCCGGCCCGTCTCAGATGCGCCCATCATGGGGGATGCCGCCACCGATCCGCTGTTCGAAGCCGACGCGCTCACTTGCCTGCGCGGGCGCCGCCTCGTGTTCGAGGATCTCTGCTTCGGGCTCGACGCTGGCGACGCCTTGTTGCTGGTCGGTCCGAACGGCAGCGGCAAGTCGAGCCTTCTGCGCCTGCTCGCCGGCCTGATCGAGCCGCTGGCCGGCGAGATCCGCTGGGGCGGCGTGCCGGTCGCCGCCGATCGCGACGCGCATCGCGGCCGGCTCGCCTTCGTCGGCCATCTGGACGCGGTCAAACCCGCCTTCACCGTGCGCGAGACGCTGGCCCAGCACGCCCGCCTCGTCGGCAGCGCCGATCCGGTCGAGAACGCGATGGCGGCGCTGGCGCTGCGCCCGCTCGCCGACGTGCGTGGCGCCGAGCTTTCCGCCGGCCAGAAGCGCCGCGTGGCGCTCGCCCGCCTGGTGGTCGAGCGCCGGCCGCTCTGGCTGCTGGACGAGCCGGCGACCGGCCTCGATGCCGAATCGGTGACGCGGCTGGAGCGGCTGATCGAGACCCACCGCGCGACCGGCGGGCTCGTCGTCGCCTCGACCCATGGCGGGCTCGAGGTGCCGGGCGCCAAGCGCCTCGACATCGGCGCGTTCCAGGCGGAGGCGGCGTGATGGGGCAGCCGGTCTCTACCGCGGACGCATGCGGCAACCACCCCCTCTCCCCGACCCTCTCGCACCAGGGGAGAGGGAGACATGCCCCTCCCCCCTTCATGGGGGGAGGTCGGGAGGGGGGTGCCCGTGGCCCGATGGACCGGGGGAGCGTGTGCCGATGAGCGCCTTCCTCGCCATCCTGATGCGCGACGTGCGCCTGGCGCTGCGGCAAAGCACGGATCTCGGCATGATCCTGGGCTTCTTCGTGATCGCCGCCTCGCTCTTCCCCTTCGGCGTCGGGCCGAACCCGGAGGTGCTGGCCCGTCTCGCGCCCGGGATCGTCTGGGTGTTGGCGCTGCTGGCCGTGATGCTCTCGCTCGACCGGATGTTCCAGAGCGACTACGAGGACGGCACGCTGGAGCAGCTGGCGCTGGCGCCGGTGCCGCTCGCGCTCGCCGTGCTGGCGAAGGCGCTGGCGCATTGGCTGACGGCCTGCCTGCCGCTGATCGCGGTGGCGCCCCTGATCGCGGTGATGCTGAACCTGCCGGAGGCGGCCTACGGCGTGCTGCTGGCCGGCCTCGTGCTGGGCACCCCGACGCTCAGCCTGATCGGCGCGGTCGGGGCGGCGCTGGCCCTGGGCGCGCGCAAGGCGGGGCTCCTGATCGCGGTGCTGGTGCTGCCGCTCTACATCCCGGTGCTGATCTTCGGGGTGACGGCGGTCGACGCGCATCTGACGCAGATCTCGGTCGCGCCGCATTTCCTCTATCTCGGCGCGCTGCTGGCGGCCGCCATCCCGCTCGCGCCCTGGGCCGCGGCCGCGGCGATTCGGCACAGCGTCGGGTAAGGTGCCGAAAGGTCGCGAAACCACCATATATCCCGGAGCGCGCGGCCGGAACCGGGCCGCTTTGGGGTGTCAAAGCCGGTTCCGATCAGTATGATGCGCGCGTTTCCGCCCCATTTCGCGTGGGACCGTTAGGCACGATGCACCGTTTCGCCAATCCCGGCCGTTTCATGCGCCTCGTCGACCGGCTGCAGCCCTGGCTGCTCTGGGGGGCGGTGGCGCTGCTGCCGTTCGGCCTCTTCAAGGCGCTGATCGACAGCCCGGCCGACTACCAGCAGCACGACACGGTGCGCATCCTCTATATCCATGTGCCGGCGGCGCTCTTGGCGCAGGGCGCCTATGTGCTGATGGCGCTCGGCAGCGCCAGCTTCCTGATCTGGAAGCATCCGCTGGGCGACCTCTCGGCCCGGGCGGTGGCGCCGATCGGCGCGGTCTTCTGCCTGATCTGCCTGGTGACCGGCTCGGTCTGGGGCAAGCCGACCTGGGGCACCTACTGGGTGTGGGACGCGCGGCTGACCTCGATGCTGATCCTGTTCTTCCTGTTCGTCGGCTACATCGCGCTCGCCAACGCCTTCGACGACCCGGCGCGCGGCGACAAGCCGGCGGCGATCCTGGCGGTGGTCGGCATCGTCAACATCCCGGTCATCAAGTTCTCGGTCTATTTCTTCAACACGCTGCACCAGCAATCGACGCTGATGAGCGAGGGCGGCCCCGCCATGCCGCCGGAGATGCTGGTGCCGCTCGCCCTGATGATGGCCGCGCTCTCCTTGCTCTTCCTGTGGCTCTTCGCCGTCCGGCTCCGGGGCGAGTTCGCCAAGGTCCGGCTGCGCGCGATCCGCAGCGGGCTGGTGCGCCGGGCCGACCGGCAGGCGGGTGACGGCACGAATGACGGCGGGCTTGCCGAGGGGGCGCGCTGATGGGGCTGGAGGCGCTGCTGACCGCCGAGTTCTGGGCCATGGGCCGGCACGGATTCTATGTCTGGACGGCCTATGGCTTCACCGCGACGGGCTTGGCGGCGCTGATCGCGGGCGCGGTGATCGCGACCCGCCGGCGCGAGCGCGAGCTGGCCGCCCTCGACCCGACGCGCGGGCGCGGCCGGCGCGAAGCGACGCGAAAGGAGGAACGCTGATGGCGAGCACGACGGGCGGCGGCCTTTCCCCGGCGCGCCGGCGCAAGCGCACGCGGCTCTATCTCGTGCTCGGCGGGCTCGCCTTCCTGGCGCTCGCCGTCGGGCTGATGCTGGCCGGCTTCCGCGACAACATCGTCTTCTTCTTCGGGCCGAGCGAGGTCGCCGCCGGCAAGGTCGATCCGGGCCAGACCTTCCGGCTCGGCGGGCTGGTCAAGGACGGCTCGGTCGCGCGGCCGGGCGGCGCGGACAGCGCCGTCTTCTTCACCGTCACCGACAACGCCGCCGACGTGCGGGTGCGCTTCGCCGGCCTCTTGCCCGACCTGTTCCGCGAGGGGCAGGGGATCGTCGCGCTCGGCGCGCTCAACGGCGAGGGCGTCTTCGTCGCCGACGAGGTGCTCGCCAAGCATGACGAGACCTACATGCCGGCCGAGGCGGTCGAGGCGATGAAGCGCGCCGGCACCTGGCAGCACGAGGAAGGCGGCCCCGCCGCCCAATCCGGCACATCCGACCCCGCCTACGCGCCGGCCGCGGACTGACCGCCGGCTCGGCGCGTCCCGACGCCCGCGTTCGGCGATCGTCGCCTCGCGCGCAACGCGCCCGACGGGCGTCCGCTCGCGACAGGCTGCGCCCGGATAGCGAAGCGCCGAACGGAACAGATAATTACAAAAATTGTGTGATGATTGCTTTTCCGGCCCCCAGTTTTCGCCCGGCGTCGATGCCGGTCGCAATGTCGAGGGCCGGGGCAGCCGGTCGCCCGGTCGCGGGCCGAGGGGCGAGGGGCGAGCCGCCGCCCGCCCTAGCGCGTCGCGGCCTCGGCGATGGCGGCGAAGATCGCGTCGAGTTCGGCCGCCATCGCCGCCAAGTCGCTGCCGCCATAGGGGGCGAAGACGGCCGAAGGCGTGCGGTAGGTGAGCGTCGCCGTGCCGGACCGCGGATCCTCCGTCAGGTAGAAGCGGATCGGCGCCTCGATGCCGGCCGGGACGGAGCTCTCCAGCATGCGCTTGGCGAATTCCGGGCCGTAGACGCCGGCCACCATGTTGCCGGGGATCTCCTCGCCGAAGCGGTTCTTCACCCCGATGGTCGCGGACGCGCGGGTCACCACGAAGACCCGGGCCTGCGCCTCGACCGCGGCGTTGAAGTCGGCGACCAGCTGGGCGTAGCCCTTGTCGGTTTCGATCACCCGCATGCCGTCATAGGGATAGCCCTGGTCGGCGCGCGCCGGCCCGGCGAGCGCGGCCACCAGCATCAGCATGGCGAGGGATAGCGGATAGGTCGCCTTCATCGGATTCTCCTTCGACGCGGGGGCTCTCGCGACGGACCCTAGCGAGCCTCGGCCGATCCGGTGAAATGACGATCCCGTTACCGCGCCCGATGCCCTGCAGGCGCGCCGCCGCGGGTCGATTCCGTGCCGATTGACTTCGCCCGCGCCGCGCCGCAGGCTTTTTCGGTGCAATCGAGGGGCGCGGCGGACCGCGCCCGGGCGATGGGGGCCGAGACGCGCGCATGGCGGCTCACGACGAAGAGGCGGCCGAGGGAACGCTGCATGGCAGCGCCGTCGCGCTCGATGGCGCGGCCGTGCTGCTGCGCGGGCCGTCGGGCGCGGGCAAGTCCGACCTCGCCTTCCGGCTGGTGAGCGAGCGGGGCGCCCGCCTGGTGGCCGACGACCGGGTGCGGCTGCGCCCGCCGCAGGGCCCCGATCCCCGGCCCCGTGCCGCGGCGCCGGCGGCGCTGGTCGGGCGGATCGAGCTGCGCGGCCTGGGCATCGTCCGGCTGCACGAATCCGAGCTCTTGGCCGAGGCGCCGGTGGCGCTGGTGGTCGATCTGGTCGCGCGCGCCGCGGTGCCGCGCCTGCCGAGCGCCGATCCGGTGCTGCTGGCGGGCGTCGCCACCCCGCGCCTGCGCCTGCATGCCTTCGACGCCTCCGCCCCGGCGAAGATCGACCGCGCGCTCCGCCTCGTCGCCGAGCGCGCGGGCGGGGCGGCCGACGGCATCGGGCCGCCGGCGCCGGCGCCCGCGCCGGAGACCGCGCGATGAGCGTCGCCGCGGCCGACCTCGTGCTGGTGACCGGCATGTCGGGGGCGGGCCGCTCCAGCGCCTTGGCGGCGCTCGAGGATCTCGGCTTCGAGGCGATCGACAATCTGCCGATCGGCCTGCTCGACCGGCTGGCGGTCGCCGCCGGCTCCGGCCGCGCCGGGATCGAGGGGGCGGCGCGGCGCGCGCCGCTCGCCGTCGGCGTCGATGTGCGCACGCGGGATTTCGACGTCGGCGAGCTCGCCGATCTCGCGGCCCGGCTGCGCCAGGAGGCCGGCATCTCGGTGCTGACGCTGTTCCTCGATTGCGAGGACGAGCAGCTGATCCGCCGCTTCGCCGAGACCCGCCGGCGCCATCCGCTGGCCGCCGACCGGCCGGTCGCCGACGGCATCCGGCTGGAGCGCCGGGCGCTCGCCCCGTTGCGGGAGGCGGCCGATATCGTGATCGACACCAGCGAGCTCACGCTCTGGGACCTGAAGGACCGGATCCGCACGCTCTTCGAATCCGCCGACGCCGCCCCCGGCCCGACGGTCACGGTGATGTCCTTCGCCTTCAAGCTCGGCGTCCCGCGCGAGGCCGACATGGTGTTCGACGTGCGCTTCCTCGCCAATCCGCACTATGTGGCCGAACTGCGCCCCTTGACCGGACTCGACGCCGATGTCGGCGCCCATGTCGCGGCCGACCCGGATTTCGAGGGCTTCCTCGACGATCTGACGGGCTTGCTGACGCGCACGCTGCCGCGCTACGAACGCGAGGGGAAGAGCTACCTGACGCTGGCGATCGGATGCACCGGTGGGCGCCACCGCAGCGTCTACACCGCCGAGCGGCTGGCCGACCGGCTGGAGGCGTCGGGACGCGCCGTCCACCGCTTCCACCGCGATTTGGACGAGCGCGCCGCGAGCCCGGAGACGTCCGGCGCGAACCCTGCAGCGAAGGAGCGCGTTTCATGATCGGAATGGTGCTGGTGACCCACGGGCGGCTGGCCGAGGAGTTCGTCGCCGCGCTCGAGCACGTGGTCGGCAAGCAGGAGCAGATCGATTCCGTCTGCATCGGCCCCGACGACGACATGGAGCAGCGCCGGGCCGAGATCCTGGAGAAGGTGAAGGCCGTCGACACCGGCGCGGGCGTGGTGCTGCTGACCGACATGTTCGGCGGCACGCCGTCGAACCTCGCGATCTCGATCATGGAGAAGGCGAAGGTGGAGGTGATCGCGGGCCTCAACCTGCCGATGCTGGTGAAGCTCGCCTCGGTGCGCGCGAACGAGACGCTGGACCGCGCCGTCGCCGCCTGCCAGGAGGCCGGCGTCAAATACATCAACGTGGCCAGCGCGCTGCTGCGCGACTGACCGCGCCGCCCCGCCGCGAGCCCGAACGCGATGCCCGACAGCCCGCCCCCGATGCAGAGCGCCCGCACCGTCACCATCTGCAACCGACGCGGCCTGCATGCCCGCGCCGCGGCCAAGTTCGTGCGGCTGTGCGAGACCTTCGAGAGCGAGATCACCGTCTCGCGCGACGGGCAGAGCGTCGGCGGCCGGTCGATCATGGGGCTGATGATGCTGACCGCGGCGAACGGCAGCGCGATCGAGATCGCCGCCGACGGGCCGGACGCGGAGGCGGCGCTCGACGCGCTGCAGGCGCTGGTCGAGGCGGGCTTCCACGAAGGCGAATGACCGCCCGGCCGGCCGCGCGCCGGCCATGGGGGGATTGAGGAAGCGCCGGATGACGGAACGCATCTTGACCGGGATCGGCGTCGCGCCCGGCTTCGCGGAAGGATCGCTCGCCGCGGTCGATCTGGGCGGGCTGACGGCGCCCGACTACACCGTGTCCGAGGGCGAGGTCGCCGGCGAGCGCGAACGGCTCGACGGCGCGATCGAGCGCGCCCGCCGCCAGCTTCGCGCGGTGCGCGCCCGGCGCGCCCGGCTGCCCGACGCGGCCGCCGAGGAGGTCGGCTATATCCTGGACGCGCACCTCGCCATGCTCGGCGAATCGCGTCTCGTGCGCGGCGCCCGGGCGCGGGTCGAGGAGGCGCGCCTCAATGCCGAGGCCGCCGTCAAGCGCGAGGTCGAGGCGATCGCGCGCAGCTTCGAGGCGATGGCGGACGGCTACCTCGCCGGCCGGGCGGAGGATGTGCGCGAGGTCGGCCGGCGCCTGCTGCGCAACCTTCAAGGCGAGACGCAGAGCCCCTTTCTCGGCCTCGACGAGGGCACGCTGGTCGCCGCCGAGAGCCTGAGCCCCGCCGACGTCGCGCAGATGAGCCCGGCGCGCATCGCCGGCTTCGCCACCGAGATGGGCGGCGCCCAGGGCCATACCGCGATCCTCGCCCGCTCGCTCGGCATCCCGGCCGTGCTCGGCGTCGCCGATCTGGTCGAGGAGGTGCGCGCCGCCGCCCGCCGGCATGGCCCCGCGGCGCGCGTGCCGGCGCTGGTCGACGGGGTCGACGGCAAGGTGATCCTCGAGCCGAGCGAGGAGACCCGCGCGCGCTACCGCGAGCGCCGGGTGCGGGTCGAACGCGAGCGGCGCAAGCTCGACCGGCTGCGCGACCTGCCGGCGGAGACCCGCGACCAGATCCGCATCGCGCTGGCGGCCAATCTCGACCTGCCGGTGGAGGCGGGGCATGCGCTGGCGTTCGGGGCCGAGGCGATCGGCCTCTTCCGCACCGAGTTCCTGTTCATGAATGTCGACCGCCCGCCCGACGAGGACGAGCAGGCGGAGGTGCTGGCCGGCGTCGTGCGCGCCATGCGGGGCCGGCCCGTCACCGTGCGCACCATGGATGTCGGCGGCGAGAAGCTGGCGAGCGCGCTCGGCCCCGACCTCGCCGGGTCGGCCAATCCGGCGCTCGGCCTGCGCGCGATCCGCCTGTCGCTCAGCCGGCCGAAGCTGCTGGAAGCGCAGCTCTGCGCCATCCTGCGCGCGGGCGCGGAGGGGCCGGTGCGCATCCTGCTGCCGATGATCACCACGCCGGGCGAGGTGCGCCAGGTGCGCGAGTGCCTGAAGAAGATGCGCCGACGGCTCGCGCGCCGTGGCGTGCCGCAGGCCGAGGAGGCGCCGCCGGTCGGCGTGATGATCGAGGTGCCGGGGGCCGCGCTCGCCGCCGACGCGCTGGCGCAGGTCAGCGACTTCTTCGCCATCGGCACCAACGATTTGACCATGTACACGCTCGCCGTCGACCGGGCGGACGAGCAGGTGGCGGCGCTCTACAATCCGCTGCATCCGGCGGTGCTGCGGCTGATGGAGTTCTCGGTGCAGGCGGCGCTGCGCGCGCGGCTGCCGGTCAGCGTGTGCGGCGAGATCGCTGGCGATCCGCGCTTCACCGCCTTGCTGCTCGGCCTCGGCGTGCGCGAATTGTCGATGCCGGCGACCGCCATTCCCCGCATCAAGCAGCGCATCCGCACGCTGGAACTGGCCGCCTGCAGCCAGCGGGCGCGCGCGGTGCTGGACAATCCGGATTCGGGCCGGATCGCGAGCCTGCTGGACGATCTGAACGGCTGAAGCGGCCCCGCCGCTCAGCCCGCGGCCCGCGCCGACTGCCGGGCGGCGGTGGCGGCGGGGTCGGCGGCGGTGTGCCGGGCGCGCACCTCGTCGGGCGGCAGCGGGCGGCCGAAATAGTAGCCCTGGGCGAAGTCGATGCCGCTGGCGCGCAGGAGCTGCGCGGTCTCGCCGTCCTCGACCCCCTCGCCGATCGTGCGGATGCCGTTCTTGCGGCAGCGTTCGGCCAGCATCTCGACCAGGTCGCGCTTGTCCTCGCCGCCTTCCGCCATCTGCCGGACCAGGCTCTTGTCAAGCTTGAGGTAGTCCGGCTCCAGCATCATCAGCGTGTCGATGTTGTTGAAGCCCGAGCCGTAGTCGTCGAGCGCGATGCGGAAGCCGGCCTCGCGGTAGAAGTTCACGATGCCGCGCAGATGGGCGAGGTCCTGGATCCGCTCGCTCTCGACGATCTCGAAGATGACGCGCTCGGGCGCGATGCCGGCCTCGACGATGGCGCTGACCGTGGTGCGCAGGCACACGCCCGGATCGTAGACCGAGCCCGGCATGAAGTTGATGAAGATCTTCTCCCGGCCCGGCAGGGCGGCCGCCGTCTCGACCGCCGAAAGGCGTGCGGCGCGGTCGAGATTGAAGAGGATGCGCGGGTCGCTCGCGCTCTCGAACAGCGCGGCCGGCGAAATCACCTCGCCCGCCTCGTCGAGCCCGCGGAAGAGATACTCGTGGCCGACCGGCCGGAACCCCTCCTCCAGGCTGACGATCGGCTGGCGGAAGGAGGTGTAGCGCCGCTCGGAGAGCAGCGCGATCAGCCAGTCGCCGCGCATCCGCGCCATCATCCGGTCGAGCGTCACGACATTGCCGAACTCGCCGAGGCCCGGTGCCTCGCTGTCGGTCATCAGGATGCGGGTGTCGCGGCGCTCGGACTCGCTCAACACGCCGATCAGCCCGACGATGAAGCGGTTGGAGTCCGCGCCGTGGACCTTGAGGTAGCTCTCGGCCGCGTGCGTCTCGAAGCGGTAGTCCTGGGCCTCGAGATAGCGCGCGATCTTCGCCTGCGTGTGGCCCTGCGGCGGCCACAGGAAGGCGTAGTCGAGCGCGGCGAGGCTTTCGGGCAGTTTGCACCCCTGGCAGGTCATCGGTTCTGCTCCCGGTCCGGATCTGCGGTTCGTGCGGCCCCGACAGGTCATACGTGACCCGAAGCGGTTCGGATCGACGACCGGCGGGCGCCCCGCCGGCACGCGATAGGTGCTTGATTACCCCGCGACGCGTTCCCAAACTATGGACGATCGTTGCCGGCGGTCCGGGTCGCCGGTTGGAAGGGGGTCGCCGATGAGCCGCATGACGCTTCTGAACAGTCCCCTGATGCTCGGCTTCGAGCATTTCGAGCGCACGCTCGACCGCGTCGCCAAGATGTCGGCCGAGGGCTATCCCCCCTACAATATCGAACAGGTCAGCGAGACCCGCCTGCGCATCACGCTGGCCGTCGCCGGCTTCGCGGAAGAGGACCTCACGGTCACCCGCGAGGGCGACCAGCTGGTCGTCGCCGGCCGCCAGCAGGACAAGGACGAGGCGGAGCGCTTCTTCCTCCATCGTGGCATCGCCGCGCGCCAGTTCCAGCGCAGCTTCGTGCTCGCCGAGGGGATCGAGATCGAGGGCGCGGAGCTGAAGGACGGCCTGCTGCATATCGACCTGACCCGCCCGCTGCCCGAATCCCGCGTCCAGACCATCCCGATCCGCAAGGGCGGCAAGGCCGCCCTTGCGGATCGGGATGGTCTGGACGCGGGATTCGGGCAGCGGGCGGGTCAGGTCGATATGC
>MRWG01000667.1_pt1 | contig 31893 bp, 30 predicted proteins | sample 1013341 | NCBI WGS metagenome assembly MRWG01 (sample SAMN06117577, study PRJNA244670) | biofilm metagenome | biome: Water; feature: Cathode Biofilm; material: Biofilm; isolation source: microbial consortium enriched at the cathode of a solar microbial fuel cell | place: USA: District of Columbia ... | reverse complement strand
GGCTCGAAAGGTGATCCCGGCCAAGCCGGGCAGCCTCGCAGGCCTCGGCCAGAAACGATTTCATCTCAGCCGCGAGGTTGGAGGAGGCAGGCCGAAGCGCCCTGTCGATGACCAGACCATCGCCGGCCCGGTGAATGGCCTGCGCCGCGCGATTGGCAAATGCAACACCAGAGCCCGACACCAGAACGACACCGAAGGAGAGAAGATCGACAACGCGCCGCATGCCGGCAGCCGTGCCGGCGCGTGCGTCGGTCAGCGCCTGACGCATCGCGTCCAATTCGCGCCCCGCGCCCTGTCCCAGTCGCTCCACCTGTCGCAGCCGCGCCTCGATGGTGGCAAGCATCAGGTCGAAGTCGATCGGCTTGACCAGATAATCATCAGCGCCCGCACGCTTGCCATTGATGACGGCGTCACGCTCGTCAAGCGCCGTCAGAAACACGAAAGGCACATCCGCCAGACCGGGATGGCTGCTGCGCACCGCTTCCAGCAATCCATAGCCGTCCAGTCGCGGCATGGTGATGTCGCAGAGAATGAGATCCGGGCGGCTTGTCTCCAGAATGGCGAGCGCTTCGCGCCCGTCTCTGGCCGCCAGCGCCTCATAGCCGGCGATCCCGAGTTCATCGATGATGTCCTGCCGCAGATGGCGCTCATCCTCGACGCACAGAATAATTGGTTTCGATCCGTTGCCTGCCATTGCCGCCCGTGTTCCCCCTTCCCTGTCACCAACCCATAGAATGACATGCGTGAGCCTCCGACGACACCCCGTCAAGAATGACGCGCCCGTGCATCCATGCCGCCTGTCAAACCGGTTGTGTTCGAAAGCCTCCGGCATATCCCCGTTCAAACAAACGGGGCGCATCTTCCCTATCGTCAATAGTTTTTGCAAAACTGATTCAACCGTCGGAGAGACAAGGGAATGTGGGATTTTTCCATAGGGCGCGCATTGGGGCTGATGGCCCGGACAATGCCGTTCATTGTGCTGCGGATGGCGGTCTATTTCGGCGCTGCCGTGGCCTATGTTCTCGTCACCGGTGTCGGCGCCGGCGTCGGCTGGGGCATCGGCGGGTTCGGTGATCCCGACTTTCAGGCGACGACGACCATGTGGGGCGGCGTCATCGGCTTCGGCGTGGTCGCGGCGGTGATGTATCTGCTGCGGGAATATGTTCTCTATGTCGTCAAGGCCGGCCATATCGCCGTGCTTGTAAAATTGCTCGACGGGGAAGAACTGCCCGAAGGACGCTCGCAGGTTTCCTATGCCCGTGAGGAAATCTCGCGGCGCTTTGTACAGGCGAGCGTGCTTTTCGGCATCGATCAGCTGGTCAAGGGCGTGCTGCGCGCAATCACCGGGCTGGTGCGCGGCATGGTGAGCATTCTGCCGATCCCGGGCGCACAGCAGTTCGTTTCGATCATTCACGCCTTCCTGCGCATTGCGGTGGGTTTCATCGATGAAGTCATCCTGGCATTCGCGATCCGCACCAATTCCGACAATGCCTGGGAATCCGCGCGGACCGGGCTGGTGCTCTACGCCCAGAACTACAAGCCGATGCTCAAGAACGCGGCCTGGCTGGCGCTCATCGTCTACGGGCTGTCCTTCGTCGTCTTCCTCATCATGCTCGCGCCTGCGAGCCTCGCCGTCTATCTCATTCCCGGCGCATGGTCGGCCGGTGGCGTTGTCTTCGCCCTGCTTTTCGCATGGTCGGTCAAGGCGGCGCTGCTGGAGCCATTTGCCATCACCTGCATGATGGAAGTCTATTTCCGCACCATCAAGGGGCAGGTTCCGGACCCTGCCTGGGAAGCAAAGCTTGAACAGCTTTCGAAGAAATTCTCCAGCCTCAAGGAGAAGGCCGCGTCCTATCAGCCGCCGCGCGCCAACCCCGACCCGGCGACCGCGAACGGCTGACCTCCCGCGGCAGCGCCATTCCGGGGCGTCCACAACACGCTGGACGCCCCGGAGCATCATTTTGGCCCGCGCCAAACCTTCACCCCTTCATCACCCATGCCTGCTAACCCGTCTCTCAGCGGATCAGACTTCGCTCTTGCAGCCATCGGCCCTTGAACGCGCGCGTCCTTGAGAGTTTGATGGTGCGGGGCGGTGAAACGGGGGAACACCAATGTCGCAAAACACTTTCGCCGGCATGGCCGGCGCTTGCGAAACGCGGTCGGATGCATCGCGGACAGGGCAGATCAGAAGACTTGCGCGCATCGCGCTTCTCGGCGCCGGGCTTGTCGCGTTCCTGCCGCCAGCCCTTGCCGGAGAAGACAATTTGTCCTCCCCGACCGGAGATGTGGTGCTGACGGTGACCGGCAGTATCAAACGTACGAATGCCGATGATAGAGCGCTCTTTGACGAGGCGATGCTGGCGGCGCTGCCGCAGAAATCCGTCGAGACAACAACGGTTGTGACCGACGGAGTGCGCCGCTTCGACGGTTTCCTGATGCGCGATCTGCTCGATTATCTCGGGGCGGACGGAGAAACGGTGACGGCAAGCGCCATCAACGACTACATCATCGACATTCCGATGGAAGATTTCTCGCGCTTCGATGTTCTCGTCGCAACGCATATGGACGGCCAAAGGCTCCAGCCAAGCGACAAGGGGCCTCTGTGGATCGTTTATCCGCGCGACGATCACGACGCATTGCAGGACATCCGCTATGACTATCGCTGGGTCTGGCAACTCGTTCGGCTGAACGTGGAATGAAGCGCGGAAGCGACCTCTTCGCCTATGTCACGGTTGGCGTCACGATCCTCGCCTTCGCGGTGCTGCTGGTCTTCGCCCTCATCCGCCTGCTCGACACCGAGGCGGAGATACGGCGAAGCCAGGGCGACAACATGCTGTGGTCCATATCGCAGGCGCAATCGGCCGCGTTGCTGCTTGATGTGGCGGTCTCGCAGAAAAGCTCCATTCCGGATAGCGAGGTGGATATCGCGCGGCGCTATGACGTGCTCCTGAGCCGTCTCGCCCTTCTCACCGAAGGTCCGCAGGCCCGCTATATGGAAGAACTGGGCATGGGAGAGAGCCTTGCCCGGCAGGACAGCGCCATCCGGGCACTGGAGACCGGGTTGCACACGCTCGCCCTCGGCGACGCCACGGTGGCGCTCTCGATCCACGAACTGCTTGAAACCCTCAGTCGGGATCTCGGTCGCGCAGCCAATCGCTCCATGGTCAAACACTGGGATGCAACCGGCGCGCGCCTCGACAGGCAGCAGGCGGCCATCATTCAGGTCATCGTGTCGATCCTCGGGATCATCGCGCTCGGCATCTTCCTGTCGGTCATGATGCTCCGGACCATGGCGGAGAGACAGCGCATTCGCATGTCGCTCTCGCGCGAGCGCGAAAGCGCAGAGCTATACCGCAGTTTCGTCGGGCTGGTGTCGCATCAGTTTCGGACCCCGCTTGCCGTGATCGATTCTTCCATGCAGCGCATTCTGCGCAGCGGCGACGCCATGGACCAGGCCGAGATCCAACGCCGCGCGCTTCAGGTACGCTCGGAGGTGGGCGATCTGACCAGACTGATCGAGGCAACGCTTGAGGTTATCCGTCTGGATACCGGTCAGGTCGCAATGAAGCCGCGAAACTGCGACATCGCCGCTCTTCTGGAACGGGTAAAAGCCCGCCAGCTCACGGAGACGCCGGATCGGGCCATCGACATCGTGATCGGCGACGAAGTTCCGCCCTCCTTCGTGTCGGACCCGTTTCTGGCGGAGCAAGTTCTGACCAATCTTGTCTCCAACGCCGTCAAATACTCGCCAGAGACCGAGACCGTGCTGATCGGCGTCCGCGCGGAGAACCGGCAGATCTGTTTTTCGGTTCAGGATCAGGGCATCGGCATTCCGGCAGAGGAGCAGGACAAGCTGTTCGGCCACTTCTTCCGGGCGAGCACCGCCCAAGAGGTTCCCGGTACCGGCGTTGGACTGAGCATCTCCGCCCAGCTCGCCGAGCTTCTCGGCGGCAGGCTAGACTTCGTCAGCACCGCCGGGATCGGCTCCACCTTCACGCTGAGGCTTCCCGATGAGTGGCCAGCCGCGCGGGTCTAACGCCCCGGCTTGCCCCTGTACCGCTCGGTGAACTCGGGCCCTATATCGGCTTCTTCATAGGCACCGATCAGGATGCCCTTGCCGTCGGAGCCATTGCGCCCGGCGATGATCTGCGCGTCGGATTTCGTGGTTCGCTGCGAGGGCCTGCGCGCCCATTCCGCAAGGCGTTCCGCCATCATACGCCGGATGTCCTCATACTCCGCATCATCACCAAGATCACGCAGCTCCTGGGGGTCGTTCACGAGATCGAACAGCATGGGGCGGAAACCCTCGACATGCGTGAACTTCCAGCGCTTGTCCGCAACCATGAAAAGCCGCGCCTGTTTGGGCGGCACGCCCAGTTCCTCGGCCATCGAGGTCTGGGAATAATCATATTCCGAAATCACGAAATCCCGCCATTCGGATGGTTCTTCACCGTGGAGGAACGGCATCAGAGAACGGCCTTCCAGCACATGATCAGGCACCTCGCCGCCGGCGAATTCAACAAAAGTTGCCGCCAGATCGATCGACTCGACCAGCGCGTCGCAGACCTGTCCGCGCGTGGCGTCAGCTTTCGCAGAAGGATCGAAAATGATCATGGGCACCTTCACCGACTGCTCGTGGAAGAGATCCTTCTCGCCCAGCCAGTGATCGCCAAGGTAATCGCCATGGTCTGAGGTGATGACGATCATCGTGTCTTCCAGACGGCCCGACCGTTCCAGAAAGTCCAGCAATTGCCCAAGCTGGTCATCACATTGCTTGATGAGACCCATATAGGCCGGGATCACCTTCTCGCGCACCTCGTCGCGCCGGAAGGCCTTGCCGATCGTGTTGTCCATGAAGGCGCGATAAAGCGGGTGCGGGTTCTGCCGTTCACCTTCGGAACGAACCGGCGCGATAACGTCACGCGCGGAATAGAGGTCGTGATAAGGCGCGGGCACGATGTAGGGCCAGTGCGGCTTGATGTAGGAGAGGTGGCAAAGCCACGGCCTGTCGCCGCGCGACGCGATGAACTCTTCCGCCCGGCGCGTCAGCCAGGGCGTCTCGGAATCCTCTTCCGCGATATTTGCCGGCTTGTCGGCGTTTTCCATGAACCAGCCGGACGCCATGTCGCCATCGTCATCGACGGCGGAATTGGCGAAGTCATGCCAGGGGTTTGAGCCCGGATAGCCCTTCTCCTTGAGGTAATCGTTATAGGGCTGCGGACCCGTATCATAGTGGCCGGCCGGCCCCTCACCCCACAGGCCGTCATCACGGACGAAGATGTCGAAGCCGCATTCGGCCACCCGTGCGCCGATGATCGAGTCCCGCGTCAGGCCAAGCCGCTCCATGCCGTCGGCGTCCACCCGCATATGCGTCTTGCCGACAAGAGCCGCATCCATGCCGAGCCGCCTCAGATGGTCGCCGAGCGTGATCTCGCCCACCTTCAGGGGAAAGCCGTTCCAGCTCGCGCCATGGGAATGCACATAGCGGCCGGTGTAGAAACTCATGCGCGAAGCGCCGCACACGGGCGACTGCACATAGGCCCGCGTGAACCGCACGCCCATGGATGCAACCCGGTCGAAATTCGGTGTCTCCAGACAGGGATGCCCCGCGCAGCTCAGATAATCGAACCGCAGCTGATCATACATGATGAAAAGGATGTTCCTGGGCTTACCCGACATGGGACTCCGCTCGATAGACCGTTGACAAAGACAACAAAACTAAACACGATATCGTTGACAAACGCAACGATGTCGAGCGGAAAGCAATGGCAGGCAGCATGCCAGCATCGATAGGACCAGACGAGACCGTCGCGCTCCATCCACGGATCGGCGACATTCGTGATCTGCTCACCTTCCGCGTCGCCATGCTTGGCGCGGCGGGCGACCGCATCGCGCAGCAATGGCTTGCGACGGAATTCGGCTTTCGCATCGTGGAGTGGCGGGTGCTCGGCATCATCGCTGCATCGGAGCCGGTGCGCTTCTTCGAAGTGGCCCGCACCCTGCTCATCGACAAGGGGCAGTTGAGCCGCGTCGTGAATGTGCTGGCGAAAAAGGGGCTCGTGGAGGCGGAACCCGATCCGGACGACCAGAGGACGATCCGCCTGCGCACGACCGGCGAAGGCGCGGATGTGCACCGGCGCATTCTCGCGCGCGCCTTTGAGCGCAACCAGCTTGTCGTGGCGGCGCTGACGCCGGGCGAACTGGAAACCCTGTTTTCGCTTCTCGACAAGCTGCAGCCAATGATGAGCCACCGGGCTGCCCGCCCGGCCGAGGAGGCTGAAACCTGAAACGGGCCTGAAAAACGAAATGGGAGGAAAACATGTTTGGTAAGTTGTTACGCGCAGCGCTCGCTGCAACCGCCGTTCTCGGCGTCTCGATGGGGGCGGCCATGGCCGACTGGCCGTCGAAGCCGATCCAGATCATCATTCCGTGGCCCGCGCCGAACGATCCGTCCACGCTGGTCGCCAACGCAATTGCGCCGGTGATGTCGGATGAACTTGGCGTGCCGGTCAAGGTGGTCAACAAGCCCGGCGGCGGCGCGGTGCTTGGCGCTGCCGATCTGGCGAACGCCCGTCCCGATGGCTACACGATGGGACTGGTTTCCATTGGCCCGATGATCACACAGGTGCTGCGCGGCAAGACGCCATACAAAAACGATGACCTCCAGCCGCTCGGCCTGGTGTGGTCGAGCCCCTTCACGCTGGCCGCGCGCGCCGACGCTCCCTATTCCAATCTCGATGAGCTCGCCGAATACGGCAAGAAGAACGAACTGCGTCTGGCGCATTGGGGCCTTGGAGCAGTACCGACCCTGATTGCCATGAAAGTGGCCGAAACCGGCGGCTTCGAGTGGAAGGAGACCGCCTATTCCGAATTGAACCCGCTTCTGGTCGTGCAGGGCGATGCCGATGTCATCACCTTCTCAACGCCGGGCCTGACCGATTACATCGACGCCGGCAAGATGAAGATCCTGGCAGCCATGGTTCCCGACCGCCTGCCGGCCTATCCCGATGTGCCCAACGTGTCCGAACAGGGCTATGGTGACGCCTATTCGATCTGGTTCGGCGCTTTTGTTCCCAAGCAGACCGACAAGGAAATCGTCAACAAGCTCTCCGCGGCCTTCTTCTCCGCGATGAAGAACGAGAAAGTGGCCGAGGTGATCGAGAATGTCGGTGTCGTGCCGCATTCCAGCGGGCCCGATGAGGCGCGCGCGCGCATGGATCGCGAGCTGGCCGAATTCGGCACGACCATGAAAAATCTCGGGATCATGGAATAGTCACCCATGACGAACCGGACGGACGAAGAGAGCGCCAGCGCGGCAGAAGCGCCGTCAGGGCATGAAACACTGGCTGCCGGGATCGGCCTGGCGGCCGCCGTGCTTTTCATCCTGTCGCCCTGGCTGGTCGACCGGTCCGGTCCGGACCCTTTTTACAAGGGGCCGCTGATCTTCCCGATGATCGTTCTGGCAGGAACGGCTCTCTCGGCCGTTCCCGCCATCCTGCGCCTGCTGCGCCACCGTGTCGGCCTGCCCTTCCATGTTGACGGGGATGGCTTCCCCGGACGCGCCGCAGCGCTGTTCGTTCTGATGTGCCTCTATCCGCTGGGCATTTCTGCAATTGGCCTTTCCGCCGCAACCTTTCTGGCCGTGCTCATCGGGCTCCTGATGGTCTATCGGCGTCCCTGGCAATCCGTCGCCATCGCCGCCATCATGACCCTGACCGTGCACCTCGCTTTCAAAACCTTTCTCGACATCTGGTTTCCAGCACCCTGGCTGTTTGAAATGATCGGGGCCTGAACTCATGGAATTTCTTGCACAGGGCTTCAGCCAGGCCTTCTCGTTCGCAAACATCGTTGCGCTGGTCATCGGCACCACGGTCGGCATCATCGTGGGCGTTCTGCCGGGGCTCGGCCCGATGGTGGGCATGGTGGTGCTCCTTCCCTTCACCTTTTCGCTGGAACCGTCCGTGGCGCTCTCGCTTCTGCTCGGCGTGTTCTGCGGCGGTTATTTCGGTGGCGCGGTTCCCGCAATCCTGTTGCGAACACCGGGCGTCCCCTCCTCCATCGTCACCGCCTTTGACGGGTTTCCGCTCACCGCGCGCGGTGAGGCGCAGACCGCGCTTTCCGCAGCACTCGTGGGTTCCCTCGGCGGCGGTCTCGTCAGCATCGTCATCCTCATCATGCTCGCGCCGCTCCTTTCGCATGTGGCCGCAAGCTTCGGGCCGCCGGAATACCTGGTCGCGGCACTTTTCGGCGTCACCCTCGTCGTCGTGTCCTTCCGCGATCAACTGTCACGCGGCCTTCTTCTCCTTGGCGTCGGGCTTTTCCTGTCGAGCATCGGCATTGACGGTCCGACACTGAGCGCGCGCTTCACCTTTGGCTTCTGGCCGATGCAGAACGGCTTCGATCTTGTCGCGCTGGTGCTTGGCATCTTCGGCATCGGCCAGTCTCTGCTGCTTCTCGAGCAGGGCATTCTCAAGACGGACCGGCTGGATCTCGGGCGCAACACACTCGATTTTTCGCGCATCATCGGAACGCTGCGATACTGGCGAACCCTTATCCGCTCCGGCGTTCTGGGAACCTTCATCGGCCTCCTGCCGGGGCCGGGTTCGGTGCTTGCCTCCTTCATCTCCTACGATGTGGCCAAGCGCCGTTCCAGCGACCCCGAAAGTTTCGGCAAGGGAAATCCGGAAGGGTGCGTAGCCTCGGAAGCCGGCAACAATGCCGTGCCCGCAGGCGCGCTGATCCCGCTTCTCACACTCGGCATTCCCGGTGAGGCGCTGAGCGCCGTGCTGCTCGGCATCTTCACGCTCAACGGCATCTATCCGGGGCCCCTGCTCCTCATCAAGGAGCCGGAGCTGATCTCGACGCTCTACTGGTCGATGCTCCTGATCAACGTCGTCGCCTTCGCGATGCTCGCACTCCTGCTGCGCCCCTTCGCCATGATCGTGAAAGTGCCGCCCGCGATCCTCGCGGTCTGCGTGATCGCGGTCTCGCTGATCGGCATCTACGCAGTGAACAGCCGCCTGTTCGATTGCGGTGTGGCGCTTGCAGCCGGCGTGGTGGGCTATGTCCTGCTGCGTCTTGGCTGGCCGGTCGTGGCGCTCATCATGGGCATCGTCATGGGACCGATCATCGAGGACCGGCTCCGCCAGACGCTGAGCCTGGGAGAAGGCAACCCGCTATTCGTCTTCGGCCGTCCGGTTTCGCTGACCATCATCGCGCTTGGCGTGGCGATTATCGTCCTTCCGATGATCATCAGAAAGCTGCGACGCGACGGCGCCGAAGATGAAGGCCGGGCCTCCTCGTGAACACCACTGAGGCCCTGCTGCCTGACGAATGGATTGCCATCAGTCGACTTTGGGCTGCCCCTTCCAAAGGGCCGAATAGCGCGGATCGAAGGTTCGGCTGATCGGCTCGACGGCCGCCCCCTGAGCAACCGACCACGGATCGGTCCTGCCAAGCTGGAGCCTTGGAACACTGCGCACCCGGTCCGCGACAATAGACGGCAGAAGCGGCTGCATTTCATCGATAAGCCTTGAGACGAGCGACTCGGGCGCGCCGCCGCAAAAGATGATCGTCTCGGGGTCGAAGAGGTTTTCCAGAAGCTGGATGCTGCGCCGCAGGTCTTCGGCAGCGCAGATGACCCATTTTTCCAGTGCGGGATCTCTCGCCTTCACCAGAGCATCCACACGCGCGTAAATGTCGGGCAGCGCGGGATCGATCTGCAATGCGCTGTAGAGAGAGGCCAGCGAGGCGCTGTGCTCCAGCGTGGTCTCACCATCCACGCAAGGGGCGAGCGCCATGCCGATCTCGCCCGCATTGCCATTCGCTCCACGGAAGATGTCACCGTTCAGGATAAGGCCCGTACCGATACCGAAGCCAAGAAACAGGCAGACCGCATTGTCCACAGCGTTGGCCGCTCCGACCATGCGCTCGGCAATGGCGGACGCCGCCGCATCGTTCTGGATCTCCGGTGCCAGTCCTGTTTTTTCAGCGAGTTTTTCGCGCAAGGGATAGGACTGCCAGGCCGACATCATCCACTTGTTGTGAGCATTGGCTGACACGCCGAACGGCCCCGGCATCGCGACACCCAGCCCGACGATACGCTGGTCCCAGTCCGGTGCGGAAGCGGCAAGTTTCTCGCGCAGGTCATCGATCAGCTTGGAGATGATCTCGACGCCATCCTCGGGCGCTTCGCTGGAAATCGCCGCCTGCGCCCTGAATCTTGGCTGGCCGAGAAAATCCACCATCACGGCTCTGACCACATAGCGATCGATCTGCAGACCGACTGCAAATGCGCCTTCGGGAACAAGCTGATAGGGCGTGAAAGGCTGCCCCCGTCCACGCTTCACGGCGGGCAAAGCCTCGATGAAACCTTCATTGGCGAGCTGCTCGACAATGTTGGACACCGCCTGTTTCGTCAGCGACGTCGCCCTCGCCAGATCGGCGCGCGAGATCGGACCGTTGATGCGCAACGCATCAATGATCACGCGCCGGTTATGCGCGCTTGCCCCATCCTGGTTGGTTCCGGGCGTCGCCCGGATGCTTCGAATCACGTCCATCAGATTTCCCATTGACAGCTCAGACAATAACGACAAATAATTAAGTCAAGGCAACTGATTTAATCGATCAGCAACACCGGACGTTCGAAGCCGGCGTCGCACAAAGCGACAGACAAGGAGGCCCCGGGCCCAAACCCCGGGGGTTGGAACTGCAAATGGAGGAGACACAAATGCTGAAGATTACCCGCAGAACTCTGCTCGCGACCGCTCTGGCCGGCGCATGCTTCGTGCCGCAGGCCCATGCCGAGACCACGCTCAATGCCCTGTTCATGGCGCAGGCCGCTTACAGCGAGAGCGATGTCCGCGAGATGACGGAGCGCTTCACTGAAGCCAATCCCGACATCAAGGTGAACCTGGAATTCGTCCCCTATGAGGGCCTGCATGACAAGACCGTGCTCGCTCAGGGTTCCGGCGGCGGCTACGATATCGTTCTGTTCGACGTGATCTGGCCGGCCGAATACGCAACCAATGGCGTCCTTGTCGATGTCAGCGACCGCATCACCGGCGCGATGAAGGACGAGGTTCTGCCCGGCGCATGGACCACGGTTCAGTATCAGGACAAGTACTACGGCATGCCGTGGATTCTGGACACGAAGTACCTCTTCTACAACAAGGAAATGCTCGAGAAGGCCGGCATCGCAAACCCGCCAACCACCTGGGACGAGCTGGCCGAGCAGGCTAAAATCCTGAAAGAGAAAGGCATCGTTGAGCACCCGATCGCATGGAGCTGGGCGCAGGCCGAAGCCGCGATCTGCGACTACACCACGCTGGTCAGCGCCTATGACGGCGCGTTTCTCGATGCAGAAGGCAAGCCTGCCTTCCAGAGCGGGGGCGGCCTGAGCGCGCTCGAATACATGGCAAACAGCTATGAGAGCGGCCTCACCAACCCCAACTCGAAGGAATTCCTGGAAGAAGACGTGCGCAACGTGTTCCAGAACGGCGAAGCCGCATTCGCCCTGAACTGGACCTATATGTACAACCTCGCCAACAGCTCCGAGGACAGCAAGGTTGCCGGCAAGGTCGGCGTTGTCGCCGCGCCGGGCATTGAGGGCAAGAGCGAGGTTTCCGCCGTGAACGGCTCCATGGGCCTCGGCATTCCGGCCACCAGCGAGAATGTCGACGAAGCATGGAAATACATCGTCTACATGACCTCGCAGGACGTTCAGGACAAATATGCGAAGGGGAGCCTGCCGATCTGGGCCTCGTCCTATGAAGACGAAGCCGTGACCAGCGGACAGGAAGAGCTTATCGCTGCTGCCGGCAAGGGTCTCGCCGCGATGTATCCGCGTCCCACGACGCCGCGCTATCAGGAACTCTCCGCTGCGCTTCAGCAGGCCATTCAGGAAACGCTGCTCGGTCAGTCTTCTGCGGAAGACGCCCTGCAGTCCGCTGTTGAGAACAGCGGCCTGTAAGCCACTCCGGGCCGGGCGGGGCCAAGCGCCCCGCCCCCCTTTCATGTATCTGAATATCTCGAACGCTGGAGGTGCACCGTGTCTGGCACCCGCCTGACCATGCGCGCGTGGCTTATGATGCTGCCGCTGCTGGTGGTCATGACCGCTATTGTCGGTTGGCCGCTTCTCGATACGCTGCGCCTGTCCTTCACCGATGCCCGGCTCGTGGGCACTGGCGGTGACTGGGTGGGGTTGGACAATTACGCCCGGATGCTCTCAAGCAGCCGGTTTCTCGACACGCTCTCCACGACCACCATTTTCGCCGTCGTTTCAGTGACGCTTGAAATGGTGCTCGGCGTGCTGACCGCGCTCCTGCTGAACCAGGCCTTCTATGGCCGCACACTGCTGCGCGCGCTGCTCATCCTGCCCTGGGCGCTGCCGACGGTGGTGAACGCCACGCTGTGGCGTCTGATCTACAATCCGCAATATGGCGCATTGAACGCGCTGGTTACCCAGCTCGGGCTTACCACCGACTACCAGTCCTGGCTCGGGCAACCGGCCTCCGCTCTGACCGCGCTCATCATCGCCGATGCCTGGAAGAATTTCCCGCTCGTTGCACTGATCGCCCTTGCCGCACTTCAGATGGTGCCGCGCGAGATCACCTCCGCCTCGCTGGTTGATGGCGCAGGTCCCTTCTCCCGGTTTCGCCACGTGACGCTGCCCTATCTGGTCGGACCGCTCATGGTCGCGCTCGTGCTGCGCACCATCGAGGCCTTCAAGGTGTTCGACATCATCTGGGTCATGACGCGCGGCGGACCGGCAAACAGCACGCGCACCCTGTCCATTCTCGTCTATCAGGAAGCCTTCTCGTTCCAGCGCGCGGGCTCAGGCGCCTCACTGGCGCTGATCATCGCGCTCCTCGTCACCGTTTTGGCAGGCGTCTACACCATGTTGATCCGCAAAGCGGCAGGGAGTTCGTCATAATGGAACACCGCAGCCTGCCCTTCACGCTCTTCATCTATGCGACCGCGCTTCTGCTCGCCGCCGTCATCCTCGCGCCCTTGTTCTGGCTCATGATCATGAGCGTGTCGCCTGCCACGCAGCTCACAGCAAAGCCATTGCAGTGGTGGCCGGAAACCTTCGACTGGTCGCGCTATCAGTTTCTTCTTTCCACCGTTGAAAATAGCGCCGGCGCGGCCTTCGTCGCCTCCCTGTTCAACAGTCTGAAAGTCGCCACCATGGCCACCCTTGTGGCGCTGGCGGTTTCCGTTCCCGCCGCATGGGCCGTGTCGCGTACGCCAGCCGTCGGCTGGTCGCTTTCCATGGTCATCCTCACCTACATGCTGCCGCCCGTCGCGCTGTCTGTCCCCCTCTTCATGGGGCTTGCGAAACTGCAGCTTCTCAATTCGGTGTTCGGTCTGGCGCTCGTCTATCTCTCGATCCTTGCACCATTCACGACCTGGCTTCTCAAATCCGGCTTCGATGGCATCCCGCGCGAGCTTGAGGCGGCCGCCATGATGGATGGCGCAAACCTGTTTCAGACGCTGCGCATCATCACTCTGCCGCTCGCGACGCCCGTCATCGCCACTTCCGCGCTGTTCGCATTCCTTCTGGCATGGGACGAGTTCTTCTACGCACTGCTCTTCACATCCGATCTGCGCGCCAAGACCCTGACGGTCGCCATCGCGGATCTGGCAGGCGGACGTGTCTCCGATTACGGGCTGATCGCCACCGCCGGCGTACTCGCGGCCCTGCCGCCGGTCCTTATCGGTGCGCTTCTTCAGCGGGCGCTCATTTCCGGCCTCACCAGCGGGGGCGTGAAGGGATGAACAGGCAGCCACGCCCACAGGGCGCTCTCGCCATCGATGCCGAAATGGCGCGACAACACCCGGACGCCCGCGCCACATTCACGGCAAACCACAGCATGGCAATACAGATCGCCGCTTCGCTCAAGAAGACCGGAAAGCTGTTGATGCTTGGCATGGGCGCATCGCACACCGTGGCCAGAATGGTCGAACCGCTTTACCGGGAGGCGGGCATCGAGGCGCTGTCGCTTCCGCTATCGGAACAGCTCGGCCAGCCGCTGCCAATCGCCGGGCGCACCATCCTGCTTGCCTCGCAATCGGGTGAGAGTGCGGAAATACTCCGCTGGCTCGAAGAAAGCCCTGCCTGCGACAGCGATGTGTTCGGCCTCACCCTTGCAGAGAACTCCACGCTTGCCGCACATGCGCCTTCCATGGTCGGAGCCGGCGGGGTGGAAACCGCCTTCGCGGCCACCCGCAGCCTGACGGTCACGCTGGCCATGCACATGGCCGTTCTCGATGCGATTGGCGTTGATGTCTCGGCAGCCCAGAACGTCCTGCGATCACCGCAAACCGCGCCCGTTTCAGCGCTCGTGAATGCCTTCGATCAGGTGCAGTCCATCGTTGTTTCCGGCCGCACGCTGCAGGGCGCAGCCGAAGCGCTCGCACTGGGGCTGACGGAACTCTCCCGCCTGCCCTGCTTCGCTCTCGAAGGCGGGCAATTGCGCCATGGTCCCATGGAAATGCTTGGCCCCGATGTTGGCGTCGTACTCTTCAAGGCCGAAGACGCCACTGCTTCGCTTGTTGATCGCATGGCGCGCTCTGCTGCCGAGGCAGGCTCACCTGTCATCCTGTTCGATGCGTCTTCAGCCCCTCTCCGGCATCCCCGCGTCGCAGTGCTGTCGGCCGGAGCCCATTCCGGGCTCGCAGCCATCTTCGCGCTGCTGCCGCTCGCCCAGACATTCATGCTCGAATTCGCAGTCGCCCGGGTCAGCGACGCTGGAACACCCGTTCGCTCTTCGAAGATCACAAGGAGCGAGTGATGTTGCCGCTTGCAGTCATCGGCAATGTGAATGTCGACCTCATCCTTGGCCCCGCGCCCGCATGGCCTCAGGCCGGCACCGAAATCCTCGTCGACCATGATGAACTTCGGGTCGGCGGGTCGGCAGGCAACACCAGTCTCGCCTGGCAGGCGCTCAAGATCCCGCACCAGATATCCGCAACCGTCGGTTCCGACGACTATGGTGACTGGCTTCGCAAGTCATTCGGCCAGTTGGGCAAAGACTGGCCCACATGCGAGGGCAGCACGACACTTTCAGTCGGCATCACGCATCCCAACAATGAGCGCACCTTCTTCACCACACACGGGCACCTGCCCCACATGTCCATACAGGACGTGCTGGCAAGCCTCGACATTAAGGCGCTCAAGGGCGGGATCGCTCTCCTTTGTGGCTCTTTTCTTACCAACCGCCTCACCGACGACTACGCACATTTCTTCGAGATCGCGCAGAAAAACGGCATTCAGGTCGCGCTCGACACGGGCTGGCCGGTGGGCGGCTGGACCGCGGAAAACCGTGCGAGAGCCCGCCAGTGGCTGGGTGCCTGCGACTATGTCCTGTCCAGCGAAAACGAGGTCGCCAGCCTCTCGGGCCAATCTGGGCAACACGATGCCGCGCGCGCCGTGAAAGCCATGATGAAGCCCCACGCGACGCTGATCGTGAAGCTCGGGCCACTGGGCGCGCTCGGCCTCAGCGCCGAAGACGGGATCGTGAGGGTTCCAGCCCCCAGCGTTGAGGTGATCGACACCATCGGTGCGGGTGATGTCTTCAATGCAGGTTTTCTGGCCGCCTGCGCACAGCACGCGCCGCTGGAGCACTGCCTTGCAACAGGCGTGGCAATCGCTTCGCAGGCGATCTCCACCGCCCCCCGCCATTATGATTTTCAGCTTGAAACAGCCTTGAGGGAGACTTCGCCATGAGCGAACTCGAAATCGTCGACATCCGCAAGAATTACGGCAGTGTGGAGACCCTGAAGGGCATTGACATCAGCCTGGAGAGCGGTGATTTCCTTGTGCTTCTCGGCGCTTCAGGCTGCGGCAAATCCACCCTGCTCAACATGATTGCGGGACTTGCCGATCCGACTGCCGGCGACATACGCATCGAGGACCGCTCGGTTCTGGGCGTTGCGCCGAAGAACCGCGACATCGCGATGGTGTTCCAGTCCTATGCGCTTTATCCAAACCTGACCGTCGCGCGCAATATCGGGTTCGGTCTGGAAATGCGCGGTGTGGCGAAGGAAGAGCGCGCCGCCGCCGTTCAGGAGGCCGCGCGCCTGCTCAAGATCGAAAACCTGCTGGACCGGAAACCCGGTCAGCTTTCCGGTGGCCAGCGCCAGCGTGTCGCGATCGGGCGCGCGCTTGTCCGCAAGCCGAAAGTCTTCCTGTTCGATGAACCGCTTTCCAATCTGGACGCCAAGTTACGCATGGAAATGCGCGCCGAATTGAAGCGGCTGCACGCCATGCTCAAGACCACGGTGGTCTATGTCACCCATGACCAGATCGAAGCCATGACGCTCGCAACCAAGGTTGCCCTGATGCGCAACGGCCGTGTCGAGCAGTTCGGAACCCCGGCGGAAATCTACAACACGCCCGCGACCAGATATGTCGCCGAGTTCGTCGGCTCACCGCCCATGAACATGCTTCCTGCCCGTGTTGCCGGGAACAGGGCAATTGTGGAAGGCACGGACACCGCCTTCGATCTTCCTGCGACATCTTCCGGCCTTCTGGAAGAAAACCAGCCCATTATCATCGGCATTCGCCCTGAAGCGCTTCATATGGCGGAAAATGCCGAGGAGGTCACCCTCGCGCCACGCACCGAAATTGCAGAGATGACAGGCCCGGAAGTGGTTGTCTCCGGCCTGCTTGGCGAACACAAGGTGGTCGCAACCCTGCCCCCTGCTCTCGACACGCCAACCGGCGCGCTCCTACTTCTGAAGGTCGCGCCGGATGCGCTGCACATCTTCGATGCGGACGGGCGCAGGGTCGGGTGATCGTGTCGTTTTATGGCTCAGGAAACAGCCATTTCCACCACGGCTGCAGGATGCGGGAACACACCTCTCTTCAAACGTTCCCGATCACTGCTCATATAATGCCCTGAGAAGCTGTTCGCGCTTCTCCCTGAACATCCGTTGATAGGCCTCACGGCTTCTGCCCAGAAGCTCGGAAATTTCATCGCGGTGCGCCAAAACCAGATCAATTCGATCACTGATTGCAGAGGGATCATCTACGCGCGGCTCGACCAGAAATTCAGCCAGGCGCGAAGACACGCCGGAATACACATCACCAGCCGGCCCCACGATACAAGGCACACCCGAGGCCCAGCTCTCCAGAGCGATCATGGGAGAACACTCGGTATTGGTCCGATCATTCGTCGTTCTAATCCGTAAGAAATGATCAGAATTGGTAGGTGGTTTCCGAAATACAACCAGTGTGTATTGAGAGCGAATTCGGCATGACTAGTATCTGGGGCCCGGACGCTCGGACGAAAACTGGGGACTCAAGCAGGGGCGCTCACTACACCTGTGCGCTGACGGCATACCTATTGTTGACCACGGCGCTTGTTCCCACCGTTGCTATTGCCGGTGATGCTCTACCTTCAGGTGGAGATTTCACTGCCGACAATGGGACAATATCGGCAAGCGGTTCGCGTATGGATATAAGCCAGACGACTGAATCCGGCATCATTAACTGGAGTGATTTCTCCGCCGGATCGACGGTAACGTCACCGGGAACGGCAGTGTTTTCCTTATCAATCCGCCAGGCGTCGTCGTGGGCAACGGCGGCATGGTCGCAACGGGCGGCTCGTTCGTCGCCTCCACGCATGACGTCACGGATGCGGATTTCCTCAACGACGGCAGCCTGACCTTATCCGGCACAAGCGAGGCGGAAGTGGTGAATGCCGGCACGATCCGTTCGCAGTAGTTTGATATCGCCCTGATCGCCCGACGGGTCGAAAACAGCGGCAGACTGGAAGCGCCGAATGGCACCGCCGGGCTTGCTGCCGGCTACGAGGTCCTGTTGAAGGACGTCGCGGGTGCGGACGGGCTTTTGTCGGTGGCGCTCGGCGGCCCTGACACAGAAGCTGTCAACTCCGGCACCATTGCAGCCGCCAATGCCGAGATTCGCGCCAATGGCGGCAATGTCTACGCATTGGCCGGCAACACTGACAATGTCGTCAAGGCAACCGGCGGATCCACGTCCGGCGGCCGGATATTCCTCACCGCTGGCGGCAGAGTGATTATAGCGTCAACGCGCAGGTGCTGAACTCTCTGAACCTCCTGATCGCCTTACCATTCCACGCAGCGGCCATTTGCAGGTCCGGCGTTCTGCTGCAGATGTCCCGTCCCGAGCGGTGCACGATCCGTATCCGCAAGAGCCAAGGCCGCTTCGCCTACAACCCGGCCCTTCCGCCCAAGGAACCGTTCGAGACGGTCGCCGCCTGATATCCGGCCCTTGGCTCGATGCCTGCTGTCCTTTGGAACATTTGCAGCAGGACCCGATTGTCTTGTCAAAAGCGGCATCAACGGTCGCCTACACATGTTGCCCTGGCGTTTCCAAAACCGGGAAACCCGGAAGACATTGCTGACCTGTCAGGAACGTGGCAAGCTCTGTCCGGATCGCATCAGGCCGCTTGATCGGAAGTATCCGCTATCTCTTGTATTCGCGAACCCGCGAGGGTTGCCAGAGACCTGGCCCTTGCCAGGCATTCCCTCGCCGCATGGAAGTAGCGGGGGTTGAGTTCAATCACGAACATTGCGTCCTTTGGGTATACGCACTGTGTCATCAGTTCTGCCCAAGGAATGTCTCCCCAACCGATAGGCAGATGCAGGTCCCCCAGCCCAAGCGCGAGTTGTTCGCTAAAGGTATAGGTCCACATGCCCTCCTGTCGCCCGAAACAGTCGTGGAGATGCAGATGACGCGTCTGAGGCGCGAGGGTCGCGCACTCGCTGACGAGATCGGATCTGCGATTTTCTGCGTCGAGCTTGAGATAGCTGTGTCCGAAATCAAGCGTGGCGCAGATATTCGGGTGTGCAATCGCCTCCAGTTCGGCGGCGAGCTGGCTGGGGCGCGGCGTGTGCTTCCACTCATCATGTTCATACAGCGTTTCAACACAGATATGCAGATCACGCTCCCGAGCCAGATCACCGGCACGGAAGAGCCACTCTCTTTGCCGGTCATAGGCGTTCTGCCAGAGCGTTGGAGTGCTCTCCATGGTCATCCCGGCATGAAGAACATAGTGCTTCGCCCCCAGCTCGGCGGCGATGTCGAGCGAGGCTTCAAGCAACTGAAAATGCAACGGCAGACGATCGGGCGTGTCCATGAAGTTCAACGCAAGCGGTCCATGCACTGAATAAGGGAGATCACGGCCGCCGCAGATATCAAGCAAGGTCTTCATTTGCGGTCGGCGGATCCTGCCGCCGACAATCAGGTCGAAATCAAACGCAGATAGTTCGACGAAGTCCACGCCCAGTTCCTGAAGCTCGTCCAGCTCCTTACCCAGATCAGAAAGGTCGCCGTCACGCGTGCGGCTCGACATGCCGACATTGAACTGATGTTTTTCCAATTTAGAGCCCCTGCTTTCAGGATGTGAGGTATCACGTAGCGGACGTGGCGTCTCCCGCCCCTTATGCGCGCGCGAAGGTCTTTATGCGCTTGAGCTCCCACAGGACCGCGCCGAGAAGAGCCGCCAGCATCATGACCAGTCCGAGGGCGTTGATCACGGGTGTCAGCCCCGTGCGGACTTTCGTCGCGATGAAAACCGTAAGCGGTGTTTCCGTTCCCCGGACGAACAGCGTGGTGTTGTAATTCTCGAAGGACTGCAGGAAGGCGAGGCAACAGGCAGCCAGTATGGCAGGGCGCAAATACGGAAGCAGGATACGGCGCAACACCATCAGGCGCGACGCACCCAGACCGAGGGCCGCATCTTCCATAGTTCGGTCGAACCGCTGTAACTGGGCAGCGATCATCAGCATGACGAAGGAGCTGATGAAGCTTGCCTGCGCCAGAATGGTCAGGAAGTATCCCCCGTTCACACCAATCTGTCGCCAGAACAGGAGTGTGGAGATCCCGATCACGATTCCCGGAATGAGCATCGGCGACACCATCAGGCCGTAGATGAAACCGCGCGCACGCCCGTGCAGACTGTTGAGAACCAGTGCGGAGGCGATGCCAATCGGCAGCGAAACCAGTATGACGCCGCCAGCAATGATGCCGGAACTGATCAGGGCATCGCCGATTTCTCCGTCATGAAAGAGCGCCTGAAGCCATTTCAGGGTGGCTCCCTGCCAGGGGCTCACTGTCGGAAAGTTACTGTCGTTGAAGGCGGCACCCCCGAGGATCAGGAGTGGGCCAAGCAGGAACCCGGCAAAGGCGAGGAGATAGAGGCGCGATGCTACTTGGCCAAGCCGTGCGAGAATACGCCTGAGCACTCCCGACTGCGCATGTATGGGCGAGACTGTCACGTCATTTGTCATTTGATTGCGCTCGTCAGGTTCACGCGGAACAAAGCCAGAAGCCCGAGAACCACTGTCAGACACATTGCCATCAGCGCCACGCCATAGGCAGCTCCGCGGTTCCAGTTGCCGATTTCAAAGAACCACTCGTAGACGAGCTGGGTGAACCAGCGGCTGCCCGGAGCGCCCAGCAGTGCGGGAGCCACATAGCTGCCGGCGGCCATCATGAAAACGAAGACACAGCCGGTTGCGATGCCGACCTTGGCGTGAGGCAGAACGATCCGCCAGTGGATGCGCCAGGTGGACGAGCCCAGATTGCGCGCGGCGTTGATCTGATCCCGGTCCAGTGTGCAAATGGCGTTGTAGATCGGAAAGAGCATGAACAGGATGTAGGCGTAGGCCATACCGGCCACGACGCCGCCATCGCCATACCAGCGCTGCGGCTCATCAAGCAATCCTAGCCACATCAGGGCAGCATTCAGCGGACCGGAAAAGGCGAGAATGATGTACCAGGCCAGCCCGCGGAGAACCTCGTTCATCAGATATGGGACCAGCATCAGCACCAGCATCAACCGCATCTGCCATTGCCGTGCCACATGCGCGAGCCAGTAGGCGATGGGGTAGCAAAGCAGAAGCGTTGTGAAGGTCACCAGCGCACTGGACCAGATCGTCTTGAAGAAGATCCAGCCATGGTTCGGATGGTTCAGGAGGTAGGCGAAGTTGTCCAGAACGTACACATCTTCCGGTTCGCCTCGCAGGGCCGGTGGCAGTCGCGGGGTCAGGGAAGCGTTGACCATGTAGATACCGGGAACAAGCACCAGCCCAGCCAGCCAGAGCAGGACGAGGGCCAGAAAGATGCCACCCAGTGTTTTGCCGAAGCGCTGGAAGATCTCACTCATTGGGCAGAATGATCGCATCTTGCGCAGAAAAACCGGCACGGAAGGAACTCCCGGGCGCAGGCGCGGCTGACAGGCTTTGCTGGGAAATTGTCAGAGAGACAGGGCGCCGTGAAAGGTTGCTGGCCAACACGGCATGGGCCGTGGCAAATGCGCCCTCGAAGTCATACCGCTCGATGGTCAGCGTTAGACCGTTATCGCGGACGCCGCCGCCGATGTGGATTGCCTCTGGACGCACGTAAAGCCGGGCCTGATCGCCCTTGCGCAGACCGGGCGTACTGCATCCTGCAAACGACCCTTCGGGGCATTCGAGAACAGCAGTCCCTCTTTCTATTTGCGAAACGCGACCCGAGAGCACATTCGCCTCTCCTACAAACTGGGCGACGAACTGTGTTTTCGGTCGGCTGTAAAGTTCGTGCGGGGTACCGACCTGCTGTAGCGTTCCGGCGTTCATGACGGCGACGCGGTCCGACATGGCCAGCGCCTCGGACTGATCGTGGGTGATGTAGAAGAAGGTAACGCCCGTGCTCTTCTGCAGAGAGCGTAGTTCTGCCCGCATATGCTGGCGCAGCTTCAGATCAAGGGCCGACAGAGGTTCGTCGAGCAGAAGCACTTTGGGCTGAATGGCAAGGGCCCGCGCGATGGCGACCCGTTGACGCTGACCACCGGACAGTTCACCTGGCAGGCGTTCGCCATGATCCGGCAAGGCAATCAGGTCGAGAAGCTCCTGTGCCCTGCGTCGGCGTTCCTTCTTTCCGATACCCCGTGCTTCCAGGCCGAAAGCGATGTTTTCCCAGACCGTCATGAACGGGAAAAGCGCAAGCGACTGGAATATCATCGCTGTCTCGCGCATGTTTTGCGGGACACCAGCCATGTCGTTGCCATTGATGAATATTCGTCCGGCCGTCGGCTTGAGAATGCCGGAGATCAGCCGCAGCAATGTCGTCTTGCCGCAACCGGACGGGCCCAAGATCGAGAAGAACTCACCCTGCTGGACATCGAGCGACAGCGGTTTGACGGCATGGGTGCCGCCGAACCGCATTTCGACATTCTGCATGCTGACGGCGCTTGCTGCTGGAGTGGACACCCCGGGCAGGGTGCCCGAAGTGTCCAACTTTTCAACGATTGGCATGTCAGGCACTGAGGAACTTGTCCTGGTACTCGCCCCGGATTTCAACGAACCAGTTCTCCTGAACCGGCCACCACCAGAGATTGTCGATTGCATCTTCGGGGTAGGCATTCTGGAAGAAGGTCTTCATTTCCTGCGGCAGGAAGGCATCGGCACCCTTGGCCGTGGTGTTGACCCGGGCATGGCTGGCGTACATTGCACCGGCTTCAGGGGTCAGCATCCAGTTGATAAAGGCGTAGGCCTGTTCGACATTCTCAGAGCCGAGCGGGAGCGAGATGCCCTCCATCCACGACAGAGCGCCTTCGCGCGGTGCGAGATAGGAGATTGGCAGCCCCTCGTCCTTGAGGCCTGCGGCGGTCGAGTCCCACGTCTGGCCCAGAATGCAGCCATTCGTGCGGAATGCACCCTGGGCTTCGTTCTGGTTGCTCCAGAACTGGGCGATCGTAGCCTTGCGTGCGATGGCCTCGGCGAGGATCACGTCGTAGTTCGCCCGCATCGCGTCGGCGTCCTTGAAGCTGTCGAGGAAGGGACGCGGCAGCTTTCCTTCCCGCTCCAGCCACAGTGCGAGACCGACCAGGGCGGAATGCCCCCGCACGGTAACTTTGCCGGCCAACTCCGGCTGCCAAAGGTCGGCATAGGATGCAGAGCCATATTCCAGCGGCAGCTTTTCGGTGTCGAACGTCAGCGCTTCGGTGCCCCAGTCGGTGGGGACCTGATACCGCTTGCCATCAACAACCGCGCCAAGGGTTTCGGAACTCTTGATGGCGCTGTCGATGCAGCGGTCCCACTCAACTCGACTTTCATCGATAGGCTGGATCAGGCCATCCTCGACGTAGTTCGGCACCCGATCGAGCGCGGGCCAGATCGCGTCAAAACCGGAGCCCTGGTTGACGCGCATCATGCTGAGGATTTCCTCATTGGTGCCGTAGGGGGTGTAGGTCGTCTTGATGCCCGTCGCCTTTTCGAATGCGTCCAGCATTTCCGGAGAAATATATCCAGCCCAGGCGGCGAGACGCAGCTCTCCCGAGCTTGCTCGGGCCCAGGAGCCACGGGCGATGAAGGGGGCAGCAAGCGCGGCCGAAGAAGCGCCGCGCAGGATCGCTCTGCGGCTCAAGGGGCGAGAAAGCATTTGGGGGAACTCCGTTGTTATCCGTGTACCAGCAGGTTTGTATAGCCGGCTCCCCATCTCCGATTTCGACGACGGATGCGTGATCCTTTGATGACGGTTCGATGAATTTTGCTGTCAATGATCGTGTCGCTGACAGTCAAACTGGGCAGGACCCGCTTATTTTCTTCAGGTTCTACAGGTCTTCAGGTTCTACAGGGAAGCGGGACAGGAGCGGCCCACCCCTGTCTTTTGATCGCACCGAACCGGAACTTCCCGGGTGTCTGGCTCAGGCGGCGGAAGGTGCCGATGACTTCAAAGGTAAACAGCTTACGACGCCGGTGATCCAGCCAGAGTGAGCGGTGCGGTGTCGTACTGCGCCTTGAGTCTGGTCATGTCGCCGGCGTACCAGGCCATGCCATAGGACACCGCCGCGCCATTGGCGTGGATCACGCGTTCGATGTTCATGACCGCAGCGCCGGGGGCGAGCGCGAGCCGGTCTGACAGCGTCTCGTCGACAAGCGCAGAACCGATTTCCACATCGCCCGAACGCCACGGCAGATGGTCGATCAGCCAGTCGCCGGGCGGTGTGGTCTCAAAATCCACGGACCGGGCTTCTGGCAACAGGTCCAGATTGATCAGACGCTCTTCATAGCAATAGATCCGATCCCCGATATGGTGCCGGCAGCGGACGGCGAGCACATTGTCCCGGTCGTCCTGCTGCGTGCGCAGATGCGCGCAATCATCCGCATCTGCCTCGCGCTCCACCTGGTCGATGAACTCATAGCGATAGGGCTGTCCCATCTGCTCGGCAACGCTGGCCGGGTCGAGGATCTGCAGGATAATCGAATGCGCCATGGGACGCCGGACGAAACTGCCGGCGCGCTTGCGCGTCTCGATCAGCCCCTTCTGCGCCAGAAGCATGAGCACCTTGGAAACGGTGATGCGCGAACAGGCGTAGTGCTCGCTCAACTCCTTCTCGGTCGGGATGCGATAGCCGGTGTGCCAATGTCCTGAAAGGATGCGGGTTTCCAGATCCGTCTGGATCTTCTCATGCAGCGTGACGCGTCGTCCCGCGCCATTCTTCGCTCGCTTTGTCGGCGTGTTTTCGAGCTTGCCCATGCCCCAGCCTTAGTTCCCCCTTCCGGCCTTGTCGAGGGTGCGAGAGCGCCCTTTCGCAATAATGCATATGCATATTGCGAAAACCGCGTTTCGAGTCTAACGTCAAACCGGAGACAGGATCAGAGGACGTTGTCGGAAACGGTGAGGGGCGATACCGGCTCGACATTGTTGCTCTAAAGGCAGGCTGCCGAAACGGCGGCCGCCAGGCAGCGACGACGCTCAACTGGATGAACAGGAATTTGCGGCAGACCGAACCGGCTCTGCCGACGATATCTCTTTGCCTGAACATATCGGGCAGCTTGAATGAGGGGAGTGAGTACATGCCTATCGATCTGAAGAAAGCACTCGGCGCGACGGCGCTGGCCACCGCCATTCTGGCAGGATCCGGCAGCGCCATGGCGGCCGATCTGCGCGTCAACATCGCAGCCGATCCGTCCATGATCGACCCGATCACCTATTCGGAGCTGATCGCCGGTCAGGTGATCTCGAACATGTATGAAAGCTTCACCGCCATCGATGCGGACGGACAGGTGATCCCCGCGCTGGCGGAAAGCTGGGAACCGCTGGAAGGCAATCTCGGCTTCCGCTTCAAGCTACGTAAAGGCGTGAAATTCCACTCCGGCCGTGAGTTCACGGCGGAAGATGTGAAGTTCTCCTTTGAAGAGCTTCTGCGCCCCGGCAACAAGGCGGGCCTCAACGCGCCCTATCTGGATGTCGTGGTCGGCGCAGACGCGATGAAGGATGGAAGCGCCGACACGCTTTCCGGCGTCACCGTGGTGGACGATTACACGGTCGAAGTGGCCTTCACGCGACCCGACGTGCTGTTTCCGATCTATCCGATCTACCTGTTCGACAGCGGCATTGTCGAAGAGGCAGGCCCTGAATGGTACAACAAGGTTTCCGCCGGAACGGGCGCATTCAAGTTTGAGAACTGGAGCCGCAGCCAGAAGGTCGAGCTGGCGGCCCATGCCGATTACTGGGGTGGCGCACCTGCCATTGATGGCGTCGAATTCGTGGTGATCCCCTCGCCGGAAACGGCCATGGCCATGTTCGAGACCGGCGATCTGGATGTGATGGTCGTGGACGGGCCGAGCATGCGCCGCGTGCTGGGCAATCCCGAACTGAAAGAGCGCGCCATCACGGCGGCGCGCGCGCAGGTTCGCTACCTCGCGATGAATTCCGATCTCTACGAGCCCTTCAAGGACAAGCGGGTGCGCGAGGCCGTCTGCCGCTCGCTCGATCAGGACGCGATGATCGCCGGCCTTTACAGCGGGGCAGCCAAGCCGCTCTACGGCCAGGTGACGGAAGGCGTGGCCGGCTACAATCCGGACCTGCCCAAGATCGAATACGACCCGGAAAAGGCCAAGGCGCTTCTCGCCGAGGCCGGCTATCCGAATGGCGATGGCCTGCCGCCGGTCAAGCTGAGCACGACCGAGCCCAACAAGAACCAGCACCTCTATTTCGCAAGCCAGCTTCAGGAAGTCCTGAACATGCCGGTGGATGTCGAGCTGGTGGAGCGCGGCACGCATCTGAAGTCGATCAATTCCGGGCAGACGCCCTTCTTCGCATGGGGCTGGAGCGCGGGTTATCCCGACGGCCTCTATTTCCTGTCGCAGCTCTGGTACTCCGACAGCCCCTATAACCGTGGCTGGAAGAATGCCGAGTTCGACGCGCTGATCGACAAGGCATCGATGACGGCGGACAACAAGGAACGCTACGCGATCTACCATGAAGCCGAAGGTATGCTGATGGACGACTGGGGCACCTGCCCGCTTCCGGTCTCCACCCTGATGGCGACGGTGCGCGACGGCGTTTCCGGTGTCGCCATCCAGCCCTTCGGCCTGGTGCCGTTCGCGGATGTAACCATCGCGGAATAGGTTGATGCTGCATTACGCAACGCGGCGTCTGCTGGGGCTGACGCTGGTCTGGGCCGTGGCTCTGATCGTTACATTCTTTGCGGTCAGGGCCGTTCCCGGCGACCCCATCATGGTCATGCTGTCCGACCATGCCGGAGATGCCGCGCTGGAAGCGCGCCTGCGCGCAGATTACGGACTGGATCGGCCATTGCCGGTCCAGTTCCTCGCCTATATCGGCGACGTGCTGAACGGCACGTTCGGCCTCTCCTACCGCTATGTGGGATCGACGGTGATCGATGTTATCCGCGATGGCATGACGATCACGCCGCTTCTGGCGCTTTCGGCGCTTTTCATCGCCGTGCCGCTGGGCCTGTTCTTCGGCGTGTTTGCCGCCGTGCGTGCGGGAAGCTGGGCCGACACCGGCATCATCCTGCTGCTCGTCACCTTCATCTCCATACCCTCATTCGCGCTGGCCGCGCTTCTGGTCTGGATGCTTTCGCTCAAACTGGCGCTGCTGCCGGTCGCCGGCTGGGGTTCGCCCGCACAGCTCGTCCTGCCCGTCACGGTTCTGGTCGTCGGCCCCATGGCGGTAATCGCCCGCCTCACCCGCACCTACATGCTCGAAGTGCTCGACCGCGATTTCGTGCGCACTGCGCGTGCCAAGGGCGTTCGTGAAAACCGCGTCATCTGGCGGCACGCTCTCGGCAACACGATGGTGCCCATCGTCACGTCCATCGGCCTCATTTTCGGTGGCCTTCTGTCGGGTGCGTTCGTCGTGGAAACGGTCTTCAACATTCCCGGCCTCGGCCGCATCGCCATCGATAGCGTGCTTGCGCGCGACTACCCGGTCACCATGTCCATCGTCCTTCTGTTCACGGTCTTCTACTCGCTGATCAATCTTTGCGTGGACCTCATCTATGCCTGGCTCGATCCTCGCATCCGTTTCGACGAGGCCGCCGCATGACGCTTGAGACCTCGAAAACCGACGCGCTGAACGCGCCTGCCCCGAGGCGGGGCCTGTCCGATTTTCAGATCCGCTTTCTGCGCTCGCGCAATGCGATGATCGGCAGCATCATCGTGGCGTTTGTCGCCATCGTTGCGCTTCTCGCTCCCTGGATCACGCCCCATGACCCGACAAAAGTGTCGATCATGGCGACATGGCTGCCGCCCGGCGGCGACCACCTTCTCGGGACCGACGCGCTTGGCCGCGACGTGCTCAGCCGGCTTATCATGGGTGCCCGCGTCTCGCTGACGGTGGCGCTCTCGGTTCTCGCAATCACCATGACGTTCGGCACGCTTCTGGGCATGGTCGCCGCGTGGTATCGCGGGCATGTCGACAATGTCCTGATGCGCTTCGTCGACATCATCTTCGCATTTCCGGAACTCATCATCGCCATCATCGTGGCGGCGGCCATGGGGCCCGGCACATTCACGGTAATCGTCGCTCTTGCGCTCGTCTGGTGGCCGGGCATTGCGCGCATGGCGCGCGCCCTTGTGCTGTCGCTGCGCGAGGAACCCTTCGTCGAGGCCGGCATTGCCTGCGGCACGCCCACCTGGCGGATCATGTGGCGGCATCTCCTGCCCAACATCGTGTCCCCGATGATCGTTCGCGCCTCTCTCGGCGTCGGCATGATCATCATGGCCGAAGCCACGATGTCGTTTCTCGGCATCGGCGTGCAGGAGCCATACCCCACATGGGGCGGCATGATCCGCGACGGCCTGCCCAATCTGCGCACCGATCCGCATCTGGCGCTCTCCGCCTCGGTTGCGCTTGGCATCACCATGATCGGCTTCAACCTGCTAGGCGATGGCCTGCGCGATGTGCTTGACCCGAAAAGCAGGGGGCGTTGATGAAGCTTCTGGATATCAGCGGGCTCAGCGTTTCCTTCAACACGCTGCGCGGCCCTGTCGAAGTGCTGAAAGACGTCTCTTTCGATGTGATGCCCGGTGAGGTCGTGGGCGTTGTCGGCGAAAGCGGCTCGGGCAAATCCGTAACCTCGCTGGCGATCATGGGGCTGCTAGGCCATTCCGGCAAAATCACCTCCGGCAACATCGCGCTTTCCGGCACCGAACTGACCACGCTTTCGGAAGAAGAGCTGCGCGCCCTGCGCGGGCCTGAAATGGCGATGATCTTTCAGGAGCCGGGCACCAGCCTGAACCCCGTGCAACGGGTCGGCGACCAGATTGTCGAGGCCATGACCGAACACGCCTTCTGCCCTCCGGCAGAAGCGCGCCGTCGCGCCGTGGAGCTGATGGACCGTGTCGGCATTCCCGCACCAGACCTGCGGGCGCGTGACTATCCGCACCAGCTCTCCGGCGGCATGAAGCAGCGCATCATGATCGCTATTGCGCTTGCCTGCCGCCCGAAACTTCTGATCGCAGACGAACCGACGACGGCGCTGGATGTGACCATTCAGGCGCAGATCCTCAATCTCATTCTGGATCTGAAAGACGAGTTCGGCATGGGCGTGATGCTCATCACCCATGACATGGGCGTGGTGGCGCAGATCGCCGACCGCGTCGTGGTGATGTATGGCGGACAGGTGGTGGAGCGCTCGGAGGGCGACGCGCTGTTCACCCGCTCCGCGCACCCCTATTCCCGGCTCCTCCTGCGGTCGATCCCTTCGGCGTCGCAACGGCAGGACGACCTTCCCATCATCAAAGGCACCATGCCTGCGGCGGGACGCTTCCCGGATGGCTGCCGCTTCCACGAGCGCTGCCCGATGGCGATGGCGGCCTGCGCCCTGTCCGTTCCTCCGCTCAACGAAGCGGGACCGGCCCATTTTGCCCGCTGTTTCCGCACCGAGGCGATTGACGAGCTGGAGGCACTGGCATGACTGCGCCATTGTTGAAACTGGAGAACATCTCCAAGCGCTTCCGGGTCGGCAACAAGGAACTGGCAGCGGTGAGCGACGTCTCGCTCGATGTGGCGGCGGGTGAAACGCTTGGCATTGTGGGCGAAAGCGGCTGCGGCAAGTCCACGCTTGGCCGCATGATCCTGCGGCTGACAGACCCGAGCGACGGCGCAATCACTTTCGACGGCCGCGACATCACCCGGCTCAGCAAGCGGGCCATGCGGCCGCTCCGCCGCGATATCCAGATTGTTTTCCAGGATCCCTATGCGTCGCTCAACCCGCGTATGAAGGTGGGTGAAATCGTCGCCGAGCCGCTGGTGAATATCGGCATGAAGCGCGCCGAGATCGCCGCCCGTGTGGCAGAGGTTCTGAAGGTGGTGGGACTGCCGGCTGAAAGCGCCGACCGCTATCCGCATGCCTTCTCCGGCGGTCAGCGCCAGCGCATCGGCATTGCGCGGGCGCTTGCCGTGAAGCCGCGCCTGATCGTCTGCGATGAAGCGGTTTCGGCGCTCGACGTGTCGGTACAGGCGCAGGTTCTGACCCTGCTGCGCGACATTCAGCGCGAGACCGGGGTGACCTTCGTCTTCATCTCGCACAATCTCGGTGTCGTGCGCTTCCTTTGCCACCGCATAGCAGTTCTCTATCTGGGCCGGGTGGTCGAAATCGGCACCGAGGCGCAGCTCTTCGAGTCGCCACAGCACCCATATACGCAGGCGCTGCTCTCCGCCATTCCCGAAGCGGGTGCAGGGCGGCGCGGGCGCATTCCCGTGCCATCGGGCGAGATTCCAAACCCCATCAACCCGCCGCCGGGTTGCCCGTTTCACCTGCGCTGTCCGCGTGTTCAGGACAGATGCCGCAGCGAAATACCCACGCTTGTCAGCGATGCAGGCGGACAGGCCGTGGCGTGCCACTTTCCCGGAGCGGATGCGGACAGCCCGCATCAGACTCTGGAAGACAAAAGAATGACTGAAGGAGAAGCGCAATGAAGGGCCGTTGGCTTGAAGATCTGACCTGGAGCGAAGCGGCGGAATGGCGCGACCGCGATGCGCTGGTTCTGGTGCCGATTGGCGCAGCAGCAAAGGAGCATGGCCATGCGCTGCCGCTCTGCACCGACTATCTCCTCGCCCGTGGCCTGACCGATGGTGTGCTCGAGCAACTGCCCATTCTCGCAGCGCCCGTCATGTCATTTGGATATTACCCGGCATTCCGCCACTATCCCGGCAGCCAGCACATCCGTCCTGAAACCTTCTCCATGCTGATCGACGATGTTCTGAGCGGCTTTCTCGCACAGGGTTTCCGCAATCTGGCGATCCTGAACACCGGCGTTTCGACGACGCCTGTCGTGCAGGTGGCCGTGCGCGAATTCTACGAGCGCACCGGCACCCGTGTCGCGCTGGCCAACATTCTGGCGCTCGGCCATGACGCCGAACATCTGATGACCCAGAAGCTCGGCGGACATGGCGACGAGCACGAGACCTCGCTGATCCTGGCGCTCGATGAGAGCCGGGTCCGCAAGGACAAGCTCGTCTGCGACTATGGAAACCAGCTCGATGCGCCCAAGACCGTTTTCTACTGGCCGACCACCTTCAACGGCGACCCGGAAAGCGGCGTCGACTATTCGGCCACGGGCATTCGCGGCGACGCAACGCTTGCAACGAAGGAAAAGGGTGAGGCGAGCCTCAAGGCAAGCGTTGCCGATGTTGTCGATGGGCTTCGCGCGCTGTTCCCCGACGCCGTGGGCAGGCCCGGAGACGCTTCATGACGCGGTTGAACCTGGCGGATGACGGCGACTGGCTGACACCCAAGGAAACGGCAGAGCGTCTCGCCCAACTGACAGCCAGGGGCGATGTCGCGCCGGACTATTATGGCGTTGGCGGGCCGGTCACCGAACTGGAAAACGCTGTCGCCGCGATGTTCGGCAAGGAAGCGGCGGTCATGTATCCGACGGGCACGCTGGCAAACATGCTGGCCGCGCGCGAGCTCGCCGCTGCAAAGCGCGGCCCGCGGCTGGTCGTGCAGAGCGACAGCCATGTGTTCAACGATGCAGGGGACAATTTCACCCACGGCATCGGCGTCACCACGGTGCCGCTGGCCTCGGAAGGCCCAAGCTTCACCGCAGAGCAGCTGCGCGCCGAGATCGAGCGCACGGCCAGTGCCCGTGTGCCGGCCACCATTGTGGGCGTGATGGTGGAAACGCCCAGCCGGCGATACGCCAACCGCCTGTTCGACCCCGTTGCGCTGGCAGAAATCATCGCACTGGCAAAAGCCGAAAACATTCCGCTGATCCTCGACGGGGCACGAATTTTCATCGAAGCCGCCTGGACGGACCGGGAGCTCACGGAGATCACCGCGCCCTTCGATTACATTTACCTGTCGCTCTACAAATATCTCGATGCGCCTTTCGGGGCCGTGCTTGCGGGATCGGCGGCAGCGCTTGAAGGGCAGCACCACGAGCGGCGACGCTTTGGCGGCGGTCTCTTTCAGATGTGGCCGTCAGCGCTTCTCGCCCACAACGCGCTGGCCAGACAGACGAAGAACTGGGCAGCTGTACGCGTGGCGGGCGCTGCCGTGCTGGACGCCCTGCCCGGTCTGGGCGTTGAGGCCCACAGGCTTGTCGATGACACCAATGTCATCCGCATCAAAAGCGCGGTTGAAAGCGACGAAGTGG
>MRWG01000666.1_pt1 | contig 31907 bp, 29 predicted proteins | sample 1013341 | NCBI WGS metagenome assembly MRWG01 (sample SAMN06117577, study PRJNA244670) | biofilm metagenome | biome: Water; feature: Cathode Biofilm; material: Biofilm; isolation source: microbial consortium enriched at the cathode of a solar microbial fuel cell | place: USA: District of Columbia ... | reverse complement strand
TCAGGGCCCCGTCCCCGTGCCCCATCGCGCTCACCCCGCCGATCGCCAGGGCGCTCGTGACCAGCCACGCGAGGAGTTCGACGCAGATCAGCTTCTGCATCGGCATCCGGATCGTCGGTTGGTTGGCGCCGTGGGTCATGGCTCGGAAGGCGTCTCGGGCTCGCCAAGAGGGTCGATAAGGGAGGCTCTGCCGCAACGCGCGACAGGCCCGGATTCCGGTCTGCCCGGACCCCTGACTGCGGGTCCAGAGAATAGGACGCACAGGACCATGCGGCGAGTGTTCGGGGGCCTCTTTCTCACCCCTGATCCCCCTTCCGGGAGTCAATCTTCCGCTTCCTCCGGCGCCTCGTCCCCCGCCCAGCTCTCCTCGGTCCCGAACCGCCCCGCCCGGGCGTCGGCGCTGAAGCCGCGATTCAGCCGGTTGGCGGCCCGGATGAACCGGATCATCCCGCCCACCACCATCACGACGCTCAGCCCGAATGTCAGCCAGGGGGTGGTCCCGAAGACGAACCGGTCGAGCAGATACCCGACCACCGCCCCGCCCACGACGCCGTAGACCAGGTCCATTGCCAGGCCCCAGGCCTTCATCTGTCCGGCGCTGTGCCCGGCCATCACATCAACCTTTCCAAGGCGAACCGCCGGGCGGCTTGGATCGCTTCGCCGAGCTTGGCCGGGTCCTTCCCGGCGCCCTGCGCCGCGTCCGGCTTCCCGCCCCCCTTGCCCCCCATGATCCCGGTCACCTCGCGCACCCAATCCCCCGCCTTGAGCCCCTTCTCCACGCTCGACCTGGGGGAGGCGGCGAGCACGCTCACGCTCCCGGCGTCTTCATCCGTGCTCAGCAGCATCACCGCGCTCGTTGGGCACGCCTGCGTCACCACGCCCATCGCCGCCTGCAACGCGACGCGGTCACCGTCCAGGTCGATCTCGCTCACGATCACCGGCTCCATCCCGGCGGACTCGGCGATTCGGGCGGCCATCTGCTGCGCCGCCTGGGCCCGGTTCTTCGCCGCGTCCTTCTTCGCCTGCTTGACCTTCTCCTGCATCGCCTTGAGGCGTGCGCGCAGCTCGGCCCGCTTGGGCGCCGCGAGCGTCAGTTCCTCAAGCTCGCCCATCAGCTCCTGGATCACCGGCCCGAGGTGTGACGGCTCGGTCGCCTCGGCCCGCGCAAACCGGGTCTCGAGCGATTCTCCCGCCTGGTGGGCCGCCCGCGCGGGCACGCCCGTCAACGCCACGACCCGGCGAACCCCCTTGGCGACCGGCTCCTCCGAGATGAGGGCAAAGTCCTCGGCCTGCCCGGTGCGTTCCAGGTGCGTCCCCCCGCAGAACTCGACGCTCAGCTCCGCCCACCGGTCGCTCTCCGGGTCGGCCAGCAGGTCCGAGACGGGGGCGCCGATGGAGACGACGCGGACGGGATTGGGGTAGGTCTCGCCGAACACCGCCCGGAGCCCGTTGATCTTCCGGGCCGCCTCCAGATCCGCCAGATCCGCGGAGACCTCCAGGTCCTTCCCGATGAGGTCCGCGACCAGGGCCTGGACCTGTCCGAGCTGCTCCGGGCTCACACTCCCCGAGCGGGCGAAGTCGAATCGCAGCCGATCGTCGGCGACGAGCGAGCCCTTCTGGTCGCACCCTTCCCCGAGCACCTTGCGCAGGGCGAGGTTGAGCAGGTGGGTCGCGGTGTGGTTCGAGGCGACGTGCAGGCGGCGCTGGTTGTCGATGTGGAGCTGGACGTCGTCCCCGACGCGGACCTCGCCCCGGGTGACGCGCCCGATGTGCAGGACGTACCCGCCGAAGGCCTGGACGTCTTCGACGCGGAACTCCCCCCCGTGGTGGGTGTCGTTGGGGTTGGAGCGGGTCTCGCGCATGACCAGGAGGCGCCCGTGGTCGGGGACCTGCCCGCCCATCTCGCTGTAGAAGTTGGTCTTGTCGAGGACAAGGGCGACGCGCTTGGTTCCGGCGGTGGTCAGGTCGGCGTGCTCGTCGAAGTTGTGCCCGTTCCAGATCGCCTTGACAGTCGCACGGATGTCGCGCCCATGGAACTTGTGGCTGTCATCCGTATCGGGAACGTTCAGACGCTTGAGGCGAGCCATCTGGTCCGGCTCGAGGCGCAGCGTGTCGTCGCCCCCGCCCTTGGCGCCGGCGCGGGAGCGCTGCTTCTGCTCCTCCATGCAGCGTTCGAACCCCTCAAGGTCCACCGTCAGCCCACGCTCCTCGGCCATGAGCTGCGTGAGGTCCACCGGGAAGCCGTAGGTGTCGTAGAGCTTGAAGGCGTCACTTCCATTGATCGAGAGCTCACCAAACCAGTCGGCCAAGTAGCTACCTAGATTTCGCTCTGAAATGCCGCAAGACCCACCTGGGTACGTGTTTCCGTTGGCGTCTACGTATTCAACAGAAACAGACTGGAGTTTCTTCAGCTTCACGATCGCATCAGCGAACTTCGTACGGTACTTCTCCGCGAGCTTGGACGCCATTGGCCCGTCGAGGCGAGGCTTGGCATTTTGTATGGTGTCCCCAAGATACTCCTCGAATTGCAAAATTCCCCGGTCGAGCGTCTTGCCGAAGCTCTCCTCTTCTTCCGCGATGATGTCGATGACGCGCTGCGGATCCTTCTTCAGCTCGGGGAAGGCCTCGCCCATGGTCTCCACGACCGTGGGGACCAGGCGGGCGAAGAACCCAGGCTTGGCGCCCAGCGTCTGGCGACCGAAACGCACGGCCCGGCGCAGGATGCGACGCAGCACGTACCCGCGACCCTCGTTGGAGGGCGTGGCGCCGTCGGTGATCGCGAAGGTCAGCGTGCGCACGTGGTCCGCGATCACCCGGTAGGCCATGTCGCGTCCGTCCGCGTCATCCTTGCCCAGCTTGCCGCGGTACCCGTGCGGGCACCCGGTGATGCGTTCGATCGCGGCGAAGAGGGGGAGGAAGAGATCGGTGTCGTAGTTGGACCGTTTGTTCTGGAGGACGCTGACGATGCGTTCCAGGCCCATGCCCGTGTCGACGTGCTTGCGGGGGAGGGGGAGCAGGGAGGTGTCCGCCTGGCGGTCGAACTGGATGAAAACGAGGTTCCAGACCTCGATGACCGAGTCGTCGTCCATGTTGACGAGCATGGAGGCGTCGCGCCCGCCGACGCGGTCGTAGTGGAGTTCGGAACATGGGCCGCAGGGGCCGGTGTCCCCCATCTCCCAGAAGTTGTCCTTCATTCCGAAGGGGAGAACCCGTTCGGGGGGGAGAAACCGCAGCCAGAGGTCCCGGGCCTCCAGGTCGGGCTCGAGGCCCTTCTCCTCGTCACCCCCGAAGTAGGTGGCGTACAGGCGGTCGGGATCGAGGGCGTACACGCCGGTGAGCAGCTCCCAGGCCCAGGCGATGGTCTCGTCCTTGAAGTAGTCGCCGAAGGACCAGTTGCCGAGCATCTCGAAGAAGGTGTGGTGGTAGGTGTCGCGTCCGACGTCTTCGAGGTCGTTGTGCTTTCCCCCGGCGCGGATGCACTTCTGGCTGTTGACCGCGCGGGTCAGGCCCTCGAGGGGGCTGCCCGGGGGGACAACCTCCTGGAAGACGGGCTTGAACTGGTTCATGCCCGCGTTGATGAAGAGCAGCGTGGGGTCGTCGTGCGGGACAACCGGGGCGCTGGGGACGAAGGCGTGCCCCTTGGATTCGAAGAACTCGATGAACGCCCGCCGGACGTCGGCGCTGCGGGTGGGGCGGGTGGAGGGGACGGACTGGCTCATGGCGGCTCCGGAAGGGGTGCGGGGCAATCGTAGTGGGGGGGATGGTCGTGATCCGCCCTCGCCCGCTACCCTCGGACAATGGCGAAGAAGAAGGCGACCACCAAGAAGCGCACCACCCGGACGGTCCCGGGCGACTCGCCCAAGAACCGCCTCCAGACCCCGGCGCCCCTCCCGCTGGACCGGGTCCTGGGCCAGAAGCGGGCTCTGGCGACCATCGACAACGCCCTGCGCTCCGGGCGGGTCCACCATGCCTGGATCTTCCATGGCCCGTCGGGGGTGGGGAAGTTCACCACGGCCCTCGCCTTCGCCGGGGTGCTGCTGGATCCCACCAGCGCCGATGGACTGACCGGGCAGTTCGCCCCTGATCCGGACTCCCCGGTGCAGCAGATGCTCGCGCGGGGCGCCCACCCGGACCTGCACGTGGTCGTCAAGGAACTCGCCCGATTCAGCGCCGACGCGGGTGTGCGCTCGCGGAAGCTCGCCTCCATCCCGCGCGGCGTGATCGACGAGCACCTGATCGGCCCGGCCACCATGCGAGCCAGCGTCCAGCCGGGGGGGCTGGCCTCCAAGGTCTTCATCGTGGACGAGGCCGAGCTGATGGGGGGTGTGGTCCAGAACGCCGTGCTCAAGACGCTCGAGGAACCCCCCGAGGGGACGGTGATCATCCTGGTGACTTCCAGCGAGGAACGCCTGCTCCCGACGATCCGTTCCAGGTGCCAGCGGGTGACGTTCACGCCGCTGGACGAGGAGGCCATGGACCGGTGGCTCGAGTCGAGCGGGCTGGAGTTGGAGGCGCGGGAGCGTGCGTGGCTGGTGCGCACGAGCGGGGGCTCGCCCGGGCGCCTGGTTCGCGCGCACGAAGGGGGGATGTTCGCCTGGCGCGAGGGCGTGGGCCCGATGCTCGAGGAACTCGACCGCGGGGGGTACCCGGTGACGCTCGCCTCGGCGATGTCCTCGTACGTGGACGAATGGGCCAAGGGCTGGGTCAAGCAGGGGGAGCCGCTGGGGGAGAACCGGTCGAAGGACAACGCGAACCGGATCGGCGCTCGGCGGATGCTCTCGCTCGTCGCCGAGCACTACCGGGAGCAGCTGACCCAGGACGCGGAGCGTGCGGCGGAGGCGATCGAGCGCGTGGCGCAGGCGGAGCGCACGCTGGGCGCGAACGTGCAGGTGCAGTTCGTGATGGAGGAGCTGGTCGCCGGACTGGCCCGCTAGCGGAGGATCAGGCCTGGATGGAGAGCGAGGGGCCGGCGCCCGGTTCGGGGGCCGCGTCCGGGGTGACGGTCTCGCCCTTCTGGGCCAGCTCGTCGAGGAGGAGACGCCAGGTCTCGACCTCGTACTCCAGCAGCTCGATGACCTTCCCCACCCGCACCGGGTCCTTCTGGAAGCTGGCCTCGACCAGCTCCTGATAGAAGAAGGTGTAGAGCCCCTTCACGCGGTCGGCCAGCTCGGGGGCGGCCTCGGCGTTGATGGTGCTGATGAGTTCGAGGATGATGTTGCGGCACTGGGTGAAGCCCGCGTGCGACATCTCGTGATCCCCGGTCTCCAGGCCGTGCTTGGCCTGGTTGGCAAACCGGACGGATCCCTCCAGCAGGAGCAGGCGCAACTGCTCGGGGCTGGCGGTCATGACCCGCGTGGTCAGGTAGGCGTTGGTGGTCTGGGTCTCAGTCATCGGCGGAGCTATCGGTCCCGCGGGGGGGCGACTGAAGCGTCACCCACCGGTTTTGGGGTCATCCGGCCAGGCCGATGGAGGCGAGCGACGCGTTCATGGACTGGAGTTCGCCGATGGCCTGCTCCATGGCGAGGAACTGACGCTCGAGCACGGTTCGTCTGTTCTCGAGCTTGACATTGATCGCCTCGATCCGGTCCTGCTGCAGGGTGATCTGGCGGTCGAGGGCGTCCTGCTTGGACTTGAGGACGCCGTCGATCGAGCTGATGTAGCGGTTGGCGAACTCCTCGAGCTTCACCACGATGCCCAGCTCGGAGTACTCCGTGGCGGCGTTGGGATCGGTGACGGTGACGCCGTCAATGACCTGGGTGCCGGCGTCCGCGTCGATGGTGCGCCGGGTAAAGAGTTCGGCGACGGCGTCGGGGTCCTGGGCGAGGGCTTCTCGGAAGCGGTCGCGGTCAAAGGAGAGCTTGCCGCCCTCCCCGATGTTGATGCCGACATCGGTCAGGGAGTTGAAGGTATCGCGGAAGCCCTCGTTGACGCCGAGGGCCTCGGCGAAGAGCTGGGAGCGGAGGGAGATGGCGGTGCCGTCGCCGAGGAGGGGGCCGCGGGCGCCGGTGTCCTGGTCGTATCGGGTCTGGAGATCGATGCGGCTGATGACGTCGTTGAAGGCCTTGATGAGGGCGTCGATGTCGCTCTCGATCGTCTCGTTGTCACGCGTGATGGAGAGGGTGACGGGGGTCTCGCTGGCGGACTTGAGGTCGATGGTGACGCCGGTGAGGGTGTCGTCGAAGGCGTTGGAGTCGCTCTGGAGCAGGACGCCCTGGGCGGGGTCGGTCGAGCCGAAGAAGACGATGGCGTCGTCGCCCTCGCTGAGCACGTCGAGGCCGAGATCGAAGCCGTGGGAATCGAGGGTGAAGCGCCCGGAGCGACCGGACTGCTCGCTGGTGAAGCTGAGCCGGTGGGCGGAGCCCCCGTCGCCGGTGTTGAGGATGGAGACGCTGACACCGACCTCGGCGGCGTTGATCGCCTGGACGACGTCCTGGAGGGTGTCGGCGGGGTCGAAGGTGAGGTGGGTCTCGAAGGTGCCGTCGATGCGGTTGAGGCCCGCGTCGGTGGATTCGGATTCACCGGCGATGCGCAGGTCGCGGGCGACCGTGCCCTCGGTGTCGGAGACCTGGATGGCGACGCTGCCCCCGAGCCCGTCGTCGGGCTCGGTGATGAGCAGGCCGTCGCCGGTCTCGTTGATGGAGGCGACGATGCGTGACCCGGCGGCGTTGGACTGGCCGTTGATCTCATCGATGATGTCGCCGAGCGATCGGGAGTCGTCGCCGATATCGACCTCGAAGACCTTGCCCTTGGAGTCGGTGAACTCGATGCGTCCTTCGCCGACGCCGTTGCCGTTGTTGAGGTCGGCCAGGAGCGTGGATTCGGAGATGTAGCGGAGCTGGAGGGATCCGGAATCGATCTGGGACTCGGCGATACCGGTGGCGCCGGTCTCGATGCCGAGGTCCGCGGCGGTGGAGTCGGCGCTGGTGACGATGAGGTTGAGTCCGCCGCCGGAGGAATCGGTGATGGCGAGGCCGGTGCCGACGCTGTTGAGCGAGGCGGTGACATCGGCGCCGGCGAGGGTGGCCTGGGCGTTGATCTCGTCGAGGATGGCCTGGGTGGTGGTCAGGCCGGAGGTGTCCACGCTGAAGGCGACCCCGTTGCGGTCGGTGATGTCGATCGTGCCCTGGGCGCTGAGGCCGGCGCCGCCGTTGAGGCTGGAGAGGAGGGTTTCGTTGAGGCCGGCGAGGACGCGTTTCCCGGTGACGGAGGTGTCGGTGAAGGCGGTGTCGGTGGTGAGGCCCAGGTCTCGGGCGGTCGTGGCGCCGTTCTCGATGAAGGTGAGGGGACGTCCGGCGGTGTTGGAGAACTCGATGGCGCCGGTGGTGGCGTTGATGGAGGCGTTCACGGTGGTGACGCCGGCGTCGTCGAGGGCGTCGTTGATTCGCTGGATCGCGCCGCCGAGGGTGGAGACGGCGGCCTCGGTGACGGTGAGTTCCTCGTCCTCCAGCTCGTAGACGTCGCCGAGGTTGACGTTGACGATCGTGCCGTTGACATCGATCTTGAAGTCGTGTCGGTTCTCACCGACCCCGGTGGTCAGGCCGACGCCGGTGCCGTCGTTGAGTGCGTTGAGGGCGGTGTTGGCGTTGAGCCGGTAGACGGTGTCGCCGGTGAGGCTGCCGGCGGAGGAGCCCGCAAGGCCAAGAGAGGTGGCGGTCTGGTTGAGTCCGACGTCGGAGACGGTGATGGTGCTGAGCGGGTTGTTGGAGGAGAGGACGAAGGCGCCGTCGCGGATGCTGGCGGTCACGCCGGCGCCGGCGTTGTTGATCGCGTCGAGGACGTCGGAGGCGGTGGAGGCCCGGGAGAGGTCCACCTGGACGGGGCCGGAGCCGGTGTCGATGGAGAGGACACCGCGGTCGATTCCGGCGCCGTCGTTGAGCAGAGAGAGGGACGTATCGCGGTCGAGGCGACCACGCCAGTCCTCGAAGGTGAGTTCGTCGATGCCGGCGGCGGAGGAGTTGGTGTCGGCGAAGCCGCGGGAGAGGAGCTGGCGGGAGGTCACGAGGCGGTCAACCACGAAGGTGTAGGAGCCCTGGAGGGCGTCGGTGCTCGCGGTGGCGCTGAGCACCTCCGGGTTGGAGCTGGTGGCGGTCTTGGAGAGGAAGGAGAGGCTGGTGCGAAACTTGGCGGCGGCGGTCTTGAGGGTGTTCATCCTGGAGTTGAGGTCCAGGTAGGCCGCCTGCTGAGACTGGAGCTGCACGAGCCGGCTCTCGGCGAGTTGGCGCGGGCGGGCCTCGACCGCGAGCAGCTGCTCGATGATCGAGGCGCTGTCGATGCCGCTGAACAGACCGACTCCGGTGGTGATGCCGCTCATCTTGAACGTCTCCTGAGGAAGCTCAGCGCTTGTGCGCGTTGAGGGCGCCCCATCCGATCCCGCTGGTGGCGCCCTGCCGGCGGCATGGGCGGTCGAGACCGGCTCGACGGAGGCGGAGGCAGTCGGAGGCCCAGGCGCCGAGCACACGGCGGTACATCCGCTGCGCCTCGTTCCGGGCGAGCAGGCCCGGGGTGGTCTGGGGTTGGGTGAACGCGGACATGGGCGCCTCCGGGGGGGTCGGATCTGGGGTTGAACCTGACACTGAGATCGGCCCTCGCGAGGGGGTTGCTGCAATCCGGAGACCGGGCGCCGGTCGATGCGGGCCCCAACACGCCGGTATCGGCGCGGGGCGGGCAGGACTTGCCCGAAGTGGCGGAATCGGCGCAAGATCCGCGCCAGGGGCGGGATCGCGCGATCGGTTCGCCGGGTTCGGTCGTAGAATCCACCAACCATGCCCGATGAGAGCGACATGACGACCCCGAGCCGGATCTCTGAGCCCCCCGTGTCACTTCGCCGAGCGGTGCTCGCGGTCTCCCTGTTTCTGGGGGTGAGTTCCCTGGGCGGGTTGGCGCTCGCGGGCGCGGGCGCCGAATCAATCGTGATCGGGATGCTGGGGTTCGAGGTCGTGGTCTTCGTCGCGGCGGTGATCGCGGTGCTGGCCGGCCTCGGGCGATTTACCAGCGGGTACGGGCTGGCGCTCGCCTGCGTGGCCGGGACGGTCTTCGGCGCCAGCGTGCTCGGCTTTGTGGACGGGCGCCCGAACTTTGAGTCGAGCCCGAATATGGCCAGGGCCCTGGAGGTTCTGGTTCGGGTGCGGATCGGGGTGGCGTTGGCGCTGGCGGCGTTGGCCTCACTGGTGGTCTTTGTGCGCCACCGGTCGTCCTGGGGATATCTGGGGCGGGGCCTTCTGGTCGGCGCCCCGGTGCTCATTGCGGGGGCGTTGGTCTGGCTCTTTGCGCGGGGGTGGGTGCTCACGCCGCGGGAGGGCACGATGGAGGCGGTCCGGGTGGGGTCGATCATCCTCGGGGCGATGGTGCTGGGCGGGTTTTTCTGCGCCAGCGTGCACCTGATCATCCGGGCGTATCAGGCGGGCGATCTGGAGCGGTCGCCCGAGAATGCCGGCGTCTAAGGGCCCTGAGAGGCCCAGGAAGCCCCTCCGGGGGCGCCCGCTGGAACTGCACACGCCTGGCTCCGAACAATCCAGATGATGGGTGACCTTTTCACGATGCTCGTGCTGCTGGGGGGCGCTGTCTGCCTCGGCGGTCTGGTGGTCTTCTTTGCGACGCGGTTCTTCCGGTCCGGGCGGGCCAGCCCGCCGCAGACCACGGACCTGCGCCTGATCACGGAGCGTGTGCGCGCCGTGGGCAAGCTCGTGGGGCTGGAGGTGCACGCGAAGGAGATCGCGACGGCGAAGCGGGGGTGGTCATGGATCCCGCCGCTGCTGCTGAGCCAGGCCAAGCTGGCGATGATCTTCCAGTTTGAGAAGCAGTACTCGGTGGAACTGGGGAGCGTTCGGGCCGAGAGCGTCGAGCCGCTGGGTGACGGGCGGTATCGCCTGAATCTGCCGGCGATCCAGGGTTCGCTGCGCCTCGTGGACGTCAAGCCCTACGACATTCAGCAGGGGCGCGTCCTCGGGTTGCTGGACGTGATCTCGATGAACGCGGACCGGCAGGGGGAGCTGATGCAGGTCGCGCAGGAGCAGGCGGCGGAGCTGTTCGACCGGTCGGACGACCGGTACACGGCGCAGGCTCGCGACGCGATCGAGCGTCAGTTGCGTTCGCTGCTGGGGCTCTTCGACGTTGACCTGGAGATCGCGTGGGCCCGCCCGGCGACGACGGAACAGCCGCGGGTGGTCCTCGACCAGGAGACGTCGGTCACGAGCTGACCGGCGTGGGGCGCCTCCGGGCGCGGATGACCCTCAGGTGGCGCTGGGGTGCCAGATCGTTTTCATCTCGAGGAAGGGTTCGATCCACCACGGGTCTTCGCACGCGCGATCGTCGAGCCAGTTCACGTCTTCGCGGATCGTGATGCGCTTGAGATTCTCGGCGGCGCCCTCGCGCAGGAATCGGGCCTGGTCGTCGCTGACGCCGGCGGCGTGGATCGCGTCGATCTCATGGTGCGTGGCGAAGTGGGGGACCAGCTCGTTGCGCTGACCGGTCAGGATGTTGACCACGCCCGCGGGAAGATCGCTCGTCGCGAGGGCCTCGGCGAGGACGCAGGGGGCGACCGGGCGGGTTTCGCTTGTGAGCACGACGCAGCTCGAGCCCGAGGCGAGCACGGGGGCGACCATGGAGACAAACCCCAAGATGGAGGGCTCGTCCGGGCAGATCACGCCGACGACGCCGACGGGCTCGGGGACCGTGAAGTTGTGGTAGGGCCCGGCGACGGGGTTGGCGCCTCCGAGGACCTGCGGGTACTTGTCACACCACCCGGCGAAGTGAACGACGCGGTCGATCGCGTGATCGAGTTCGGCGTCCGTGTCGGGGGTGGCGAGCGCGGCGCTCAGTTCGGCGCGTTTGCCCTCCATCATCTCGGCGAGTCGGTAGAGGATCTGTCCGCGGAGATAGGACGTAGCGCCGGACCACGCGGGCAGCGCCTTGCGGGCGGCCTCGACGGCGTCACGCAGATCCTTGCGGCTGGCATGGCAGACGTAGGCGTCGGGCCCGGCGCCGACCGGCGTGACCCGTCCGGACTCGGAGCGAGGGAACTTGCCGCCGATGAGGAGTTTGTACGTCTTGGTGACGCCGAGTCGATTGCTCATGTTCAGTCCCCGATGACGCAGTCCATGGTGACCTGGGCGCGGACGGAGATCTTGCCGCCCTCGATGGGGGTGGGGGCGGCGTCGGCGGTGGCCATCATCGCCCGGCTCTCGATGCCGCGTTGAATGATCGGGCGGGGGGGCTCGGCGCCCTGCTCGGTGACGCGGGCGACGCGCAGGTCGCCCATCGCCAGCTCGGAGGCGATGACGTCGGCCTTTCTGCGGGCCTCGGCGACGGCGAGGCGGAGGGCCTCGCGTTCGGCCGCGGCGCGGTCCTGGAGCATGAAGGTGACGCCGAAGCCCTGGTTGGCCTCGTGGGCGACGCCGACGTCCATGACTCGTCCGACCTGAGAGACGTCGTCCACCTGCACACTGACGCTGTTGCTGGCGCGGTAGCCGGTGATGCGGGGCTCCCGGTTGCGTTGGTTGTCGTAGATGGGGTGAATGGAAATGGAGGAGGTCTGGATCACGGTGCCCTGGATGTCCAGGTCGCGGACGTCGTCGATCACCTTGGCGAGCACCCGGTTGACGCGGAGTTGGGCCTCGCCCGCGGTCTCGGCCTGGAAGGTGGCGCCGAGCGTGACCTGGGCGCGGTCGGGCTCGAGGGCGATCTCGCCCACCCCGACGACGCTGAGGTCACAGGGTGTGTCCAGATCCCGGGCCGGGGCCGGAGTGGTCGTTGAGGGAACCGCGGCGACGCCGAGCAGCGCGACCGAGGCGAGGGCGGCGGTGAGGAGGGTGTTGGTGTTCACAGCATCTGCTCCATCTCGATTTCATGTCGGATCGGGACGCCGTCCATGCCGACGTCCGGGATCTCGGGCTTGAGGCGACGGGCCTCGGCGATGGCGTTCTTGTGAAGGGCGGCGAAGTCGAACCCACGCCGCTGGTAGAAGCGCATGGCCTGGGTGTTGTCGTTGGTGGTGACGAGCCAGAGGCGGGCGCACCCGCGTTCGCGGGCGAGGGTGCGGACCTCGGCGAGCAGGCAGGAGCCGACGCCGCCGTGTCCGGCGAGGGCGTTATGGGTGATGATCTCGCATTGGTCCCCCTGGATGTCGTAGGTGATGACGCCGACGGGCTCGTCGCCGCGCCAGGCGGCGAAGCCGGGGAGTTCGTCGGCCTTGAAGAGGCGCCCGCGGGCGACCTGGGTGGTGGAGGCCCAGTACTGGCGGAGGACGCGCTGCACCCAGGGGCGGTCATCGCTGGTGAGGGGGCGGACCTCGAACGCCGAGGCGACGGCTTCGCGGATTTCGTTCATGCTGTCCGTCCGATCTGCGGCGTTTGGCCGCGGTGGTTGGGTCTGCTTAGAGGCGGACGTACGCGCGGAGGCCGTGCATGCCCCCCTCGCGTCCGAATCCGGATTGCTTGAAGCCGCCGAATGGGCTGGCGGGGTCGAACTTGTTGTAGGTGTTGAGCCAGACGACGCCCGCCTGGAGTCTGGAGGCGATCTCGAAGATCTTGGATCCCTTGTCGGTCCAGACGCCCGCGGCCAGGCCGTAGGGCGAGTTGTTGGCTCGGGTGATCGCCTCGTCCGGGGTGCGGAAGCTCATCACGGCGAGCACGGGGCCGAAGATCTCCTCGCGGGCGATCGTGTGGCTCGGCTGCACGCCGGTGAAGAAGCAGGGGCGGCGCCACGAGCCGCGTTCCGGAAGTGTCGAGGTATTGACCTCGTGGAGTGTGGCGCCCTCCGCACGTCCGGCGTCGATGTAGCGGGTGATGGTTTCAAGCTGCGCAGCGCTGTTGATGGCGCCAACGTCGGTGTTCTTGTCGAGCGGGTCACCGACCCGAAGGCTCTTCAGGCGCCGTTCAAGCCGCTGGGTGACCTCGCCCAGGACGCTCTCCTGCACGAAGAGCCGGCTGCCGGCGCAGCAGACGTGCCCTTGGTTGAAGTAGATGCCCTGGATGATCCCCTCGATCGCCTGATCGATGGAGGCGTCCTCGAAGATGATGTTGGGGCTCTTGCCGCCGAGTTCGAGTGTGAGCTTCTTCCTCGTGCCCGCGACGGCGCGGGCGATGCGCTTGCCGACCTCGGTCGAGCCGGTGAAGGCGATCTTGTCCACGCCCGAGTGTTCGACCAGCGCGGCGCCTGTTTCACCGGCGCCCGTGACGATGTTGACCACCCCGTCGGGCAGGCCGATCTCCTGGCAGATCTCGCCCAGGCGGAGGGCGGTGAGCGGCGTGGTCTCGGCCGGCTTGAGGACGACCGTGTTGCCGCAGGCGAGGGCCGGGGCGATCTTCCACGCGGCCATGAGCAGGGGGAAGTTCCAGGGGATGATCTGGCCGCAGACGCCGACGGGACTCGGCTCGCTCCCCGCGAAGGCGAAGCGGAGCTTGTCGCACCAGCCGGCGTGGTAGAAGAAGTGGGCGGCGGCGAGGGGGATGTCCACATCGCGGCTTTCGCGGATCGGTTTGCCGCCGTCGATCGTCTCAAGGACGGCCAGCTCCCGGGCCCGCTCCTGGATGCGTCGGGCGATGCGGTAGAGGTACTTGCCTCGTTCCTTGCCCGGCAGGGCGCTCCAGGCGGGGAGGGCGGCTCGGGCGGCGGTGACCGCACGGTCCACGTCCTGGGCGCCGGCGACGCCAAACTGCGTGATGGTCTCGTCGGTCGCCGGATTGACGCTTGCCATGCATCGACCATCCGCCGCGTCGGTCCAGGCGCCCCCGATGAGGAGGCGATACCGGTCGGCGATCTCCGGGCGGATCCGCTCGGGCGCCGGGTCGTACTCCCACGGGCCCGGGCGGATCGTTTCCATGGGCGTGAGCACGCCCTGGGGCCTGGGGGTGTGTGGAGGAGCGGTGGTCATGCCCCATTGTACGGCCCCGGAGCCTCCGGCCCCGGATCGGGCGTCCGAGAAGGGGATTCCGGGGGGCGGGATGCGCCGGTGGGGTCGCCTGAACCGGGGATGATGACCCGGATTCGACGTCGCGCCCCGCGGGGGGCTCGCGGAAGAGCGAGGGCGCGGCATGCTTGGGGCATGATCGCCAACATCACCAGAATCGGCCAGGCCCAGCGTCGCCGCATCGAGCGGCTCCCCGCCCGCACGCTCGCCGCGATGGGTGGCACGCTCGTGGATCTCTCGGGGCGCGGCATGCGTGTCCGGGTCCACGCCAAGCCGGAGTACAAGCTCGGCTCCTGCTACCGCGTCGAGGTTCGGTCATCGAGCCAGTGCGTCCGACTGACCGCTCGGGTGGTCTGGATCAAGCGATCGAGCGTGCTCAGCCGTGAGCACGAGCTTGGGCTTCGGTTCACCGACGTGCAGCCGGCGGTGGGGCGTGTGCTCGAGCACTGGGCCCTCTACGGGTTCATTCCCAGCTCGAACAACGTCGCGACGATGCCAGAGGTCGAGCACCGCATGGCGTCTGGTGGTGGCGCTTCCACGCCGAGCGATGTGCCCTGCTTCTACGCGGAGCTTGGCCTGACGCCCGACGTGTGCCAGGCGGAGATCCACGCGGCGTACCGGAAGCTGGCCAAGAGCCTCCACCCGGACATCTGCCGTGACGATGACGCCGCGGAGCGGTTCGCGTACGTCGCCCGCATCTACGAGGTGCTTGGCGATCCGATCAAGCGGGAGCGCTACGACGCGGCGATGCACCGGAAGCAGGCGGCGGCCTGAGGACGACGCCGGGGCTCAGGCCTCGCTGAAGTCGTAGCGTGCCGGGTAGGCGCCGGTCTTGAGCTTGACCATCGAGCGCAAGAGGTCGTTGAGCAGGCTCGAGGCGCCGAAGCGGAACCAGGTCGGCGTGAGCCAGTCGTCCCCCAGCGTCTCCTTGACCATGCAGAGATAGTGCCAAGCCTGCTTGCCCGTCCGGATACCGCCGGCGGGTTTCATGCCGATCATTTTCGGCTCATGCCCGCGCCACGGCCCGCTCGCGTTCGCGGCGTCGCGGATGGCTTCGAGCATGACGAGGGTTACGGGCATGGTTGCGGCGGGCGAAACCTTGCCGGTGCTGGTCTTGATGAAGTCGCCCTCGCCGATCCGCTCGATGGCGATGTCGCTCGCGCGGCGCACGTTGTCGTACGTCTCCAGCTCGCCGGTTTCGAGGATGACTTTCAGGTGAGCTTGGCCGCAGGCCTGCTTGATGGCGGAGATCTCCTCGCCGACCTCGGCGTAGCGTCCGGAGAGGAAGGCGCCCCGGTTGATGACCATGTCGATTTCGTCGGCGCCGTCGCGGACCGCGGCTTCGACGTCGCGGAGGCGCACGTCGAGCGGGTACTGCCCGCTGGGGAAGCCGGTGGCGACGCTGGCGATGTTGACGCCGCTCCCGTCGAGAAGCTCCTTGGCGACCGGGACGAGGCTGGGGTAGACGCAGACCGCGGCGACGGTCGGCAGGCGCTCACCGAACAGCTCTTCGTCGCGCTCGAAGGGACGCACCGCCTTGCGGCAGAGCGAGCGGACCTTCTCGGGTGAGTCGGCGCCCTCGAGCGTGGTCAGGTCCACCATGGAGAGCGCCATCTTGAGCGCGGCGTATTTGCTCTCGGTCTTGATGGACCGCGTCGTGAAGGTCTTGGCCCGGGCCTCGGCCATCACGCCGTCAACAGTGGGGGACGCTGGCATGGGCAATCCTAGGAGGCGGGGCCGCCCCGCCTCTCGGGGGCGATGAACGCCTGGATCGCCTCGGACGCCCGCTCGCGGTTCGCCTCGACCGTCCAGAGGTCGTTGTGACGCCCGTGCTCGATCTCGCAGAGCCGCGCATTGGGCGCCCGGGCGACGATCTCCCGGGCGTCGGCGATCGGGCAGACCTCGTCGTCGGCGCCGTGGATGACGAGCAGGGGAGACGCGAGCCGGGCGGCCCGCGCCGCACGGTCGAAGCCGGACCAGCGTGGCCCGAGGCCGAATCGGACGCCCAGCAGCGCGAGGGCGGGGCGGAGGTTGGCGGTGTGGGGCAGGCCCGCGTTGCGGAGGACGTTGCGAGCGGGTGTTTTGGCGAGCCGGTAGGGCGCCTCGGCAATGATCGCGTCGATCGGCGCTCCCTCGGCGCCCGCCTGGATCGCGATCCCCGCGCCCATCGACCAACCGAAGACGATGAGCCGGTGGGCATCGTCCTGCACACGTTCGATCAGCACGCCCAGATCCTCTGACTCGCGCGTGCCGAGCGAGCAGATCCCGGGGGCCTCGCCGTTGCCCGGCAGGTCGGGCATGAGAATGCGCGAGGCGAGCGGGACGATCGCGGGCAGGCGGGTGAGGGCGCCGACGCGTCCATCCCCCCATCCGTGAAGCATGATGACCACGGGTCCGTCGGGTTGGTCACCCGGAACGTCCCACACGGGCAAGTCGAGCCCGCGGCTCTTGAGTGTCCAGCTCTCAAACCCACGCCCATCCAGCGCCTCGCCCGGGTCGCCCGGGCGACCGCGCGCGATCGCGTGGGCGTAGGTTCGGCGCGGCGGGTGGGTGAGGCGGCGCATGGTGTGCCAGATCAGCGCGATCAGGTAGACCGCCAGGCCGAGGGCCAGCAGTTGCACGAGGCCGAGCACCGAGGTGAAGTCGAAGCGCACGCCCGGAGGGTAGCGGCGAGCGTGGTCAGACGCCCAGCAGCGCCTTGACGTCGTTGAAGGTCACCAGCAGGAACATCGATCCGATGAGCACGAGCCCGGCGAGCGTGACGGCGTTCTGCACCGGGATGGGGACGGGTCGTCCGCGCACCCACTCGTAGCAGAGCATGAGGAACTGACCGCCGTCCACGATGGGGAGCGGCAGGAAGTTGATCACCGCCAGGTTCACGCTGATCAGCCCGAGGAAGAAGACGACCCAGATGAACCCGCGGTCGGCGATCATCGTGCCGAGGTGGGCGATCCCGACCGGGCCCTTGAGGTGCTCCACGCGGACGGTGCCCTGGGCGAGGCGGGCGAAGGTGAGGTAGGTGGAGATCATCACCCGCTTGGTCTGGCGCACGCCCTTGCCGAGGGCGTCAAGCGGACCCTCGGCCTGCAGCAGGATGCGTTCGGGCTCGAAGAGTTCGAGGGGGACGCCGGAGGTCCAGCTCAGTTCGTGCAGCGCCGCGATCTGCGCGCGATCGAGCGTCCATGCGACCTCACGCTCGCCGCCCTGGGCGGTGGGGCGCTGGAGGCGGAGGGTGACGGTCGCCTCGAAGGCGTCGGGGTCGATCCGGGCGCGGAGGGCTTCGCGGGCGTCCACGAGCGTCGGCGTCGGTACGCCGTCGATCGAGAGCAGCCGTTGGCCGGGGATGTCGATCAGATCGTGGTCGGCGTCGCTGGGGACGCCCGCGTCGGCCTCGGGGGTGAGGGCGAGGATCGAGTCGACGCGTGAGGTGTCGCTGGGGAGGAAGCCCACGGCGCCGTCGGCGGTCACACGCACCTTGAGGGTGACCCGCTCGCGGGTGGAGGCGGGGCCCTGCCCGCGAAGCACTTCAAGGGTGAGGTTGCGTCCTTTGTGCGCGCGGATCTCGTTGATGCCTTCGAGGAGGTTGGGGTACTCGACGGCGCCGATGCGTGCGAAGATGTCCCCGCGTTGCAGGCCCTGGGCCGGGGGTTCGAGGCTCTCGGCGGCGACCATCATCACCGGGGTGAGCCCGAGCAGGTGCTCGTAGACGCGTTCGATGCCCCCGATCGTGCGTCGCCCGGACTGGAGCTGGGCCTGGGGGCGGATCGAGGTGTCGAAGGTTTCGCCGGTGTCCGGGTCGGTAAAGGTGAGTTGGACCGGCTCGCCGCCCGAGGCGCGGGAGGCCTCGCCGAGGGCGAGGGGGCTGGAGACGGGCTTGGCGTTGACGTGGGTCAGGGTGACGCCCGGGCGGAACCCGGTCAGCCCGAGGTTCTGCATCACCTCGTCCCAGCGAGCGCGGGTGGATTCGGACTCGATGCTCGGGATGGCCGTGCTGATGGCGGGGCCGACGCCCAGATCGAGCAGGCCAGAGAGGCGGGAACGCTCGGGGACGATCTCAAACTCAAGCGGGGTCTCCACGCCGGAGCGGAGGACCTCGACGCGGACCGGCTCGCGCGGGGCGCTCATCGCGGTCGCCACGATGATGTCGTTGAACGTCTCGGGCGCCCGCCCGTTGATCGAGAGCACGACGTCCCCGGTGCGCAGTCCCGGCTCGCGGGCGCCGGTGGTGTGGACCGCGACAGCCTCGGCGGCGGGGGAGCCCGGGGCCACGGCGCCGACCACCGGGGGTTCGACCCGGAGCCCGACCATGAAGACCGCGACGAACACCAACGCCGCGGTGATCAGGTTCATGATCACTCCCGCGCTGATCACCACCATCCGCTTCCAGACGGGGGTGCGTTGGTAGCTGTCGGGAGCCTCGCTGACGGCGCCGGGGTCCATGTCGTCCTGGCCGAGCATCTTCACATACCCGCCGAGGGGAAGCCAGTTGAGGCGGTACTCGGTGGGGCTGATGCGGTCGATGTCGGCGGGGTGGCGCCCTTCCTGGCGGTCGTTGAGCAGCCCGACGTATTCCAGCTCTGATGATCCACGCCGCCAGCCCATGCCCTTGCGGTAGCTCAGGGCCGCCGGCCCGAAGCCGATGGCGAAGGCGAGCACGCGAATGCCGGCCCATTTCGCGGCCAGGAAGTGCCCGAGTTCGTGGACGAAGATGATCAGGCCGAAGCCGACGACGACAACGCCCAGGTCGGCGAGCGTTCCAAGAGGTCCTGGCAGTCCGAACATCGACGGATCCTAGCGGGGGAGAGGGAGGTCTTGTCGGTGGGGGTATCGGGCGAGGAGCGCGATCCGTTGCAGCACGATCAGAAGGGGGAAGAAAAAAGGGCCCCGGGCGTGAGCCCGAGGCCTGAGAGGAGTTCTGGGGTCGGTTCGGCGTTACGGGCGTGCGTACTTGACCGAGCAGCCGTAGGCCTTGGTCTCGCTCTTGGCGACGGTCTCGCCGGCCAGGACGGCGGTGAGGGCGGAGCGGACGTAGACCTCGTCACCGACGTTGGTGGCGCCCTGATCGGAGCACATGGCGCCGTGGTAGCGGAGGACGCCCTCGCTGTCGATGACGTACATCTCGGGGGTGCGCTTGGCGCCGTAGGTCCGCCCCACATCGCCCGAGTAGTCGAGCAGGATGGGGGTCTGGATGTTGAAATCCTTGACCGCGCGGTTGAGTCGATCGGCGCCGGTGGTCGGGTGACCCTCCTTGGCCGAGTTGATCCGCAGCCAGGTCACGCCCTGGTCCTTGAACTCGGCGGCCAGGGCGTTCATGGTGCCGGTGTCCTCGCGGTAGTGCTTCCGGACGAAGGGGCAGTCCGGGTTGAACCATTCGAGGACGACGGTCTGGCCCTTGGCGGTGTACTCGCTCAGGGTGTGCTCGTTCCCCTCGACGTCCACGAGGGTGAAGTCGGGGGCCTTCTCGCCCACCTTGGCCTTCACCTTGCCCGGAGCGTCCGCGAAGCCGATCATCGCGGCTCCCGCGGCGATCGCGGCGAACAACCCAAACACGCGGCTCGTTTTCATGACTCTGCTCATGGTCGTGGTCTCCGTTTCACGCGGGTCAGGGCCCGCTCTGGATGGCTCTGGTTCGGACACGCGGGGGATTCTGTCCCCGTCAGTCTTGTTCCCGATCTCGGTCCCGGCCCTCAGGGGCGGGGCGTTGAGAGTTCATACAGCCCGGGGCGGCGTTGGTTCGTCCGACGCACCTCGATCACCCCCCGAACCTGGGATTCCTCCCCTTCCGGGTCGAACCTGAGCCGCAGCTCATCGCCCTCGACCACGGCGTCCGCGATCGGATCGATCAGATCCGGGCAGTCCGCTTTGGGGTAGAACAGGATCTCGCTCGCGTTCTCGGCCCGGATGACGAGTTGGTCTCCCTCCCAGACCATCGCGACCCCTCGGGTCTTGGCCGTCAGTTCCGTCGGGATGTGAACCAGGGCCCGCTTGATGAACTGGGCGTCTCGGCTCGGCGTCATCTGCTCCGAGGTGGACACCACCGGGAGCGTCAGGGAGACCTCGTCACTCTCGGGGATGCAGTAGGTCTCGCAGACGAGCCACTCGACGCTGGCGCTGATCTCCACGGCATTGACGCCCTTCAGGTCCGTTGGCGCCTGGATGGGGATGAGCAGGGTGGCCTCACGCTTGTACACGTGGTCGAGGATGTCCCCGGGCATGATCTTCCGCGTCGGTCCCGGCCAGAGCATCGGGCGGGCGGTGAATCCCTCGGGAAGCTTGAGATTGACGCCGACGGGGAAGCCCGAGTCGTTCTTGCCATCCCAGTAGATGTGCCACCCTTCCTCGATGTCAAAGCTCAGGGCGAGCATGAACTCGCTGCCGGGGGCGATGGCGTTGTACGGGGCGAGCAGACGGACCGACGCGTGCGGTTGGTCATCCTCAAGCGCGTCCCAGGGGTCGGCCTGGGCCCACGCGGGCGCGACGCTCGCGAGCAGGCAGAGGAGCGGGGCCATCCATCGGGACCATCGGGATCGTGTGCGGGCCATGCGGGTGGGCTCTCAGAGGGAGGGAGGACGCGTCGGTACAGGATTGAACCGCTTTCCGCCGATATTGTTCCCCCCATGCATGCACGAACCGTCGAAGAACGTCTCCCTGCTCCGCGTATTGCCCTGTTTCTGGCCTTTCTGGCTCTCCTGAGCGGGTGCTCGGGCGCCAAGAAGGTGGATGAGCGGGACATTTCGAAGATCTCGACCGGTGAGCTGCAGCGGCTGGTCGCCCAGGCCTCGGCCGAGGACGGCGTCCTGATCCTGCTCGACGCCCGGTCCGAGGCGGCCTTCCGGGAGGCCCACCTGCCCGGGGCGAGGAACCTGCGGCCCGCCCAGGTGGACCCGGAGCTGGGCAAGGACCCGGCGATTTCCCGCCACGACCACATCATCACGTACGGCGAGCACCCGAACAGCCCGGTCGCCAAGGCGCTCACCAAGCGACTGCTCTCGACCCGCTACAAGGGGGTCCGCCTCTACGACGGGGGCGTTCGGTCCTGGAAGAACGCGGGCCTGCCCGTCTTCTCGTCCGAAGACTGATCGACGCTACCGGTCAGGGACGGGTGGTCATCGCCTCACGTACGGCGCGTTGGGCGAGGATGTCCCCCGCGTCGTACATCGTGATGGGGGACGAGGCCGCGGTGATGACCAGGGGCGCCTCCGAGCAGCCAAGGATCACGGCGTCGCATCCGCGTTCGAGGAATCGGTCGAGGACGCCGGACATGACGGCGCGGGCGTTGTCGGTGATGCGTCCGTAGGCGAGGTCGGTGTAGATGATCTCGTCGAGGGCGTCGATGTCCTCTTCGGTGGGGGCGACCGCCTTGACGCCGCGCAGTCCAAGGTGGGTCTGGTACGCCGAGCCCCGGGTCACGACGCTGGTGCCGAGGATGCCGACCGTGGTGCGTCCGTCGTCCTCGACGGCGCCGGCGACGATGTCGGTCATGTCGAGCCAGGGGATGGGGGAGCCGACACGGGCGAGGTGGACCCCGTGCTGCACGGCGTTGTCCGGGGTCAGGCACATCTCGGCGCCGCACGAGGCGAGCACGTCCGCCGAACGTCGCAGCAGATCGCCCACGGCGTGCCAGTCCCCGGCGCGGACGGCGTCGACGTACTTGGCCAGAGGGAGGTTGTGCATGCTCACGACCGGGTGGTCGTGCGGCTCGAGCAGGGCGGAGGCATGGCGGAAGATCTGGCGGTGGCACAGGGCCGCGCCTTCCGGACTGACCGCGACGATGCCGATGTGACTGGTCAAGCCGAGCTCCTTGCCCGCCCGCCGGGTTCCCTATCCTCCACCGACGCGGCCCCACAGTCAATGTTGCCACGGTTTGAGAGCGGAGAAGGCCGGAGAAGATGACCACAACGCCCGAGAGCACGGATCCATTCGACGTTCTTGGCCTGGCCCCGTCGTTCGACGTGAGCGTCGCGGAGGTGGAGCGTGCGTACCTCGCACGGGCGGCCGGGCTCCATCCCGACCTGGGTGGCTCGTCGGTGGAGACCCCCGACCCGGAGCGTGAATCGGCCCGGCTCAACGCGGCCCGGGCGACCCTCCGCGACGCGGAGAAGCGCGCGGGCGCTTTGCTCGCCCGGCTCGGCGGACCCTCGGCCAGCCAAGACCGATCGCTGCCCGACGGGTTTCTGCTGGAGATCCTCGAGATCCGAGAGCAGGTCGAAGAAGCGGCGGCGTCGGGCGATCCGGAGCAGATCGCCCGGTGGGAGGCGTGGGCCGGCGAAGAGCGGGCGAGATACACCCGACAGGTCTCGGCTCTGTTTGCGCAGCTCGGTGAGCCGCCCGAGGCGAATGCGTTGTCCTCGATCCGAACCACGCTCAACGCGTGGCGGTACATCGAACGCCTGATCGAGCAGCTCGATCCCGATTACGACCCGGCGCGGGCCGATTTCGGCGGCGGAGGCTGACTGCATCCCTCCGGCGGTCCTCGCCGATGCAACACCTGCCATGCTCGCCCTCGCCCTTGCTCTTCCCGTCCTGCTCGTGCTCAGCGCGATCGCCTCGGGCTCCGAGACGGCGCTCTTCAGCCTGACGCGGGGAGAGCGGGCGCAGCTGGCGCGGGCCCACCCGGTGAAGGGAAGGGCCGTGGAGCGGCTGCTGGCCCGCCCGCGCATGCTTCTGATCCAGGTGCTGCTGGCCAACATGCTGGTGAACATGACGTATTTCGTCGTGACGTCGGTGCTGACGATCCGGGCCGAGGGGGCGGGCGCGAAGCTGGCGATCTCGGCGGGGAGCGTGCTGGCGATCGTGGTGGGGGGCGAGGTCTTCGCGAAGGTGTTGGCCGCCTCGCTGCGGGTTCGGGTCTGTTTGACGATCGCGCTCCCGATGCTGGCCTTGCAGCGGGCGATGAGCCCGGTGCTGGTCGTGCTGGACCACGGCGTGATCGCGCCGCTCTCGAGGCTGGTCCGCCCCCATGAGCGGGGGGAGTCGAACGCCACGATGAGTGAGATCGGGCTCGTGCTGGCGGCGGGGGTCCGCCAGGGGGCGCTGAGCGAGGATGAGCAGCGGCTGCTCTCGGAGGTCGTTCGCCTCGGGGACCTTCGTGTGCGCGAGGTGATGACGCCCCGCGTGGATCTCGACTGGATCCGGCGCGACGCGTCGCGTCGGGAGGTGCTGGAGGTGGTGGCCCGCACGGGGCGGACGACGCTGCCGGTCTGCTCGGTCTCGCTCGACGAGGGGGTGGACGGGCTGCTGCACGTGAACCGGTACCTGGGCGATCCGAACGAGGGCGTGCGGATCGACGATCACCTGCGCCGCGTCATGTTTATCCCCGAGCAGGCGCCACTCGACCGCGTGCTCAACATGCTCCGGGACGCCTCGGACCACACGGCGATCGTGGTGGATGAGGTGGGGGTGGTGACGGGGTTGGTGCAGATCGAAGACATCGCCGACGAGTTGCTCGAGGGGATGGGCGAGAACGCGCCGACCGAGCAGAGCCGGGTCGAGATGGTGGCCCTCGGGGAGTGGGTGGCGCCGGGACGGCTGAGCCTGCGCGATTGGGAGGAGAGCTTCGGAGGGCGTGAGCCGGAGGGGGAGCGTCTGATCGAGGACGGGGAGCGCGCGCGGGTCAGCACGCTCGGGGGGCTGGTGCAGTCCAGGCTCGGGCGCGTGGCGGAGGTCGGGGACCGCGTCCGCCTCGGCGAGTACGAGCTGGTCGTCGAATCGATGGCCGCCAGGTCGATCGACGGGGTCCGAATCCGCCTCGTGGCGGGGGAGGGCGCCGATGACGACTGAGCTGATCGTCTGGAGCGTGCTGATCGGCGTGGGCGTGGGGGGCTCGGCGATCTGGTCGGGGATGGAGACCGGGCTGTACCGCGCCAGCCGGGTGCGGGCGGCCGCCAAGGCGAGCGCTCCGAACGCGCGACTCCGTTCACGGCTTCTGATGGAGGAGCTGCGTCATCCGGACCGGGCGCTCACGGCGTTGCTCATCGCGAACAACGTGTGCAACTACGTGGGCTCGCTGGGGGTGGTGGGGCTGCTGACGCTGGCAAAGCTCAGCGATGCGCAGATCATCGGATTGCAGGCGTTGGTGCTCACGCCGATTCTGCTTGTGTTTGCCGAGAGCCTTCCCAAGGAGTTGTTCCGCGTCGATGCGGACCGGCTCTGTCAGCGTCTGGCGCCGGCCCTGACGCTGATGCGTCTGCTGGCGACGGTCTGCCTGATCCTCCCGGTGGTGCTCTGGGTGACGCGTCGGTTGACGCGGCTGTTCGGGGCGCCGGGGGTTGGGGCGCTCTCCGGGGCGCGCGAGCGGATCGTTTCGATCATCAAGCACGATGCCGAGGGGTCTGGGCTCTCCGATGAGCAGGCGACGCTCATCGAGCGCGCCCTCGCGTTCGGGCGGGCGCGGGTCGCTCAGGAGATGATCCCGTGGAAAAGCGTCCGGTGGGTGAGCGCCGACGCGCCTCGGGCCCGGCTCGATCGGGTGCTGGCGCAGACCGGGCACGCCCGGATCCCGGTGGTGGACCGCACGGGACGGGTGCAGGGGGTGCTCGCTCGGGTGGAGGCCGCCCTGAACCCCGAGGCGGAGGTCCGAGAGCTGGTGCGTCCGACGGTGCGATTGAATCCGGGGCTGAGCGCCCGGGAGGCGCTGGCCCGGATTCGCTCCGAGGGCGCCCGGCTGGCGATCGTGGAGCGCGACGGGCGTCCCCTGGGCGTGGTTTCACCCAAGGACTTGTTCGAGCCACTCATGGGGGAACTGCAGGCGTGGTAACTCCATGGGCCGCGGGGGAATACCTCGCCCCGCGATCGGGTTGAGCCGATGCACTCGGTGAAAGGAATCCATCCGATGAAACCGGTTCAGATCGGGCTTGTGGTGATCGCGGCGTTGCTGGTGGTGGGGGCGCTGGCGCCCCGGCTCTTCGGGGGCGGGTCGGTGGCCCCGACGCCGTCTGTCTTTGACACCTCCGTCTCGCTGGACGAGGCGTTGCAGCGTTCGGACGAGTCGGGCAGGCCGGTGTTTGCGCTGGTGACGGCGGACTGGTGCCCGCCCTGCCAGTCGCTGAAACGCAACGCCCTGACGGACGCCCGCGTCCAGGGACTCATCGAGCGGTCCACGGTGCCCGTCTACATCACGGATAAGAACGGCCACGATGTCGAGCGTCTCGGCGTCTCCGCCTTCCCGACGTCCTTCATCCTGCGCAACGGCGAGGTGCTCGCCTCGCTGCGCGGCGCCGCGGCGCCTGACCGCTACCTCGAGTGGCTCGAGTCGAACATCCCCGCCGCGCAGGCCAACGCCTCGCCCTGACACCCGCGTTTATTCGTTCCCCAGCGGGTTCATGAACAGCCCGGTCGCGAGCTTCGGGTAGAAGAACGTTGACTTCTGCGGCATGAGTTCGTTGGCGCGGCTGATCTCGCGCACCGCCTCGAGCGGGGTCGGGCGGACGATGATCGCGAGCTGCGGTCGTCCGCCGCCCTGGATCGAGCTGCCGGTTTCCTCGCCGCGCCCGATGGCCAGCACCTCGTCGATCGTGTGCGGGAAGGCCCACTTGATCGGCTCGCCCCCGTTGAGCGCCGGCTCGCAGATCTCTTCCACGATCACGTGCTGGATGATCGCCACATCGAGCTTGCGCCACGCCTCGGGCTTGTCCGGGAAGCGGTCCTCGAGCAGGTCCGGGACGGCGGGCCAGGCGGCGAAGCAGAGCCCCGTGTCGAAGTCGTACACGCCCATGGTGTTCGTCTCTTCGCGCGTGGCGATGTGGTCGATCTGCCCGTCAAACTTCTGGGGATCGTTGTCCACGGCCTCGACGTTCAGGGTGCCCGCGGCCGCCTCGATGAACTTCTCGATCGTGTAATCCTTCATCCCGCCGAGGACGCGGTGGGTCGGCCCGATCGCGAGGCCGGGGTCGCTCATCGAGACCATCACGAACATGGTCCGACGCGCCGGGTGGTCGGGCGCCACTTCGCCCTGCGATTCGAGCCACTGCAGGTAGTTGACCGCGGTGTTGTACCGGTGGTGCCCGTCGGCGATGAAGACGTCCTCGCCCTTGAGCGCGTCCTGGTACGCGCTGATGGTCTTGTCATCTTCGATGGTCCAGACCTCGTGGGTCACGCCGTCGCCAAGGTCGGCCGTCATGTCGGGCGCGCGCGACTCCATGACGGAGCGCACCAGCTCGCTCGCACGCCCGTTCTCGTCGGGGTGGAGGCCGAAGATGGGGCTGATCTGCGCCTGCGTGGCCTTCATGAGGGCCATACGGTCCTCCTTGGGCCCGGAGAAGGTCTGCTCGTGCGGGAGGATGCCCCCGCCGCGAGAGCCGTCGGTGTCCGGCCCGAGGGGGACGGTCTCGACGGTGCACGCCACGCCGCAGCGTTGGAGGCTGCGTCCCTCGAAGGTGTAGCTCTGGCGATAGGCGAAGATGGCCGGGGTCTGGCGGCGGGTCAGGTCGCCGGATTCGAGCATCGAGCGGTAGGCGTCCGCGGCGCCCCGGTAGGCGCTCTCCGGCCCCAGCTCCTTCGCAGGGACATGGGGCAGGTCGATCGCCACGATGTTGCGTCCGTCCTTCTCCAGAAGCGCCCCCTTGGAGGCTGCGTCGAGCACGTCGTAGGGGGGCGCGACCAGGGCGCTCACGTCCCCCTTGCCCTTGTTGAACTGCACAGCGTTGAACGGATACACAGCGGGCATCAGGCGTCCTTTCTCTCGGGCAACGGTTTCTCCCCGCGCCATGGTACGTCCCGAACCGGCCCCGACGCGCGGACCCCCGGGGGGCACTATCCTTTCCCCATGAGCAACGCGAGCGGACCGACGGCCCTGGTTATCCGGACGGCTGGCACGAACTGTGACCGGGAGCTGTGCCACGCGTTCGAACTCGCCGGGGCTCGGATTGATCTGGTCCATCTCGACCGGCTTCTCGCCGATCCGGACCCGATCCGGCGGGCCGACCTGATCGGGTTCCCGGGTGGGTTTTCCTATGGCGATGACATCGCCTCGGGGCGCCTGTTTGCCGTGAAACTGCGCGAGGGGCTTTACCCGGAGCTGCGCGACGCGGCGACACGGGGCGTGCCCATGATCGGGGTCTGCAACGGGTTCCAGGTGATGACCCAGCTCGGGTTGCTCCCCGGGCCCCCCGCCGGACAGCCCTGGCCCGAGCACGCGCCCCCGAGGCAGAGCGTCTCGCTCACGAACAACTCGGGCGCCCGCTTTATCGACGACTGGGTCCCGGTCCACCTCGAACGACCCGAGCGGTGTGTCTGGACCGAGGGGCTCGACCCGTCCATGTCGGCGGACCTGCTGCGTCTGCCCATCGCCCACGGCGAGGGGCGGTTCGTCACCGATCCCGACACCCTTCGAATGCTTGAGGCGTCGGGACACGTGGTCATGCGTTACGCGGAGAACGTGAACGGATCGGCCGCCTCAATCGCGGGGATTTGTGACGCGACGGGGCGCCTGTTCGGCCTCATGCCTCACCCGGACCGGTACACGCGGTGGTCGCTCCACCCGTTCTGGACCCGTCTCGACCCTTCCGTGCGGGAGGCCGAGCCCCCGGGGCTGACGATGTTCCGGACCGCGGTGGAGGCCGCCCGGGGCGTCGGGGCCTCCTGACCGGGTCCGGGGATCTGATCGCGAGGCGATTTCGTACACTCTGGCGTCATGCCTGTTGACGTTCCGCACCTGTCCGACGCCTATCGCGAGATCGATGCGCACAGACCCTGTCACCGGTGCGGGTACGACCTGCGGGGGTTGGACGAGAGCGCGGTCTGCCCGGAGTGTGGGGCGCCCATCCGGGCTCGGCGGAGTTCGTCCCGGTTTGCTGACAATCTGACCGACGCCTCGCTGGCGTACCTGCGCTGGCTTTCGCTCGGGTTTGCGCTGCTCTCGTTCTCGATCATCGTGATGAGCGGGGCGGCGGCGTACGCGACCCTGTCCGCCTGGGGGGCGCCGGTCGTCCCGGCGCCTGTGCTGCACGGCTCAATGCTTGTCGCATCGTTTGTGTGGTTCGGGGGCGTTTGGATCGCGACGACCAAGCGTCCGATCGGGGAGCACACCGCGCGCGATGCGATCCTTGACTCTCGACCCCTGCGCCGCGCGATCCGCGCCCTGCAGGTCGGCACGCCCCTTGCCGCGGTTCTGGGGGTCTCGAGCGTGTACGCCCCCCTCGCGGGCGCGGCGGCGGCGTTCGGCGTGCTTGCGGGGGTGTGCGCCGCGATCTGCCTGCTGGCGATGATCCCGCTGTGCGTTTACCTCTCCAGCCTCGCGGACTGGGCCGGGGACTCGGGCGTGGGGGAGCGGCTGCGCGGGGCGGCCTGGTCCCTCGCGATCTTCGGGCCGATCACGACGATCTCCACCGTGCTCGGCCCCTCCATCGGCGCGTTCAGGGTCCTGGCGGGGTGGGGGGCGTTGTTTGTCTTCCTGGGCGCGTGCCTGTTCGCCAGCGCGATCCTTCAACTCGCGAGCCTGTCGATGTGGGCGGTGCGGAACCACATCTCGGGCGCGGAGCGAGACAGCCGGCTGGCCGAGATGCGCCGGCGCGAGCGTCTGGAGCGGGAGGCGCGCATCGAGGCGATGAACCGGAGATCCGAGGTCGAACGGGCGGCGCCCGAGCCGGCGGTCTCGGCGGACGAGCCCATCCCGGTCGCGGACGACCCGGGGGGGGCTCGGGAGATCCGGTTTGTGGGCGAGCCGTTGCCCCGGGTCACGAAGGCCCGCCCGGAGCCGGAGCCCGACCGGGCCCCGACCTCCCTGCCGGATCTGGGGGAGGAGCACTACGAGGAGTTCCGGATCGACCCCAAGCCGCGGGGTGGGGCCTAAAGCTCGGCGGGGGACGGGTTTGGCCCTACGATGGCCCCGTGCGACCCGCAGAGCCCAGACCCGGAACGAAGGTGCTGCTCGCGATGTCGGGGGGGGTGGACTCCTCGCTCGCTGCGGCGTTGCTGCTGGAGCGCGGGTACGACGTCGTGGGTGTCTTCATGCGTCTGGGCTCGCCCGGGGAGAGCGTGGGTGAGCTGATCGACGGGGGCGCGTGCGATCCCCGCAAGATCCGCATCGGGAAGCAGGGGTGCTGCTCGGTGGGGGACGCGGGGGACGCCCGGCTGGTCGCGGCTCAGCTCGGCATTCCGTTCTACGTCTGCAACTTTCGGGATGACTTCGGGCGGATCATCGACTACTTCGTGGATGAGTATGCGCAGGGTCGAACCCCGAACCCGTGCGTCCGGTGCAACGACTGGCTCAAGTTCGGCAAACTGCACGAGTACGCGCAGCAGATCGGGGCGGAAGTCGTCGCCTCGGGTCACTACGCGCGCATCGCGGACGGGCAGCTCCGACGTGGGCGGGATGGCTCGAAGGACCAGTCGTACGTGCTCTTCGGCGCGCCGCGGGCGCGACTCGGGTCGATGCTGCTCCCGATCGGTGATCTGCTCAAGACCGAGACCCGCGCGATGGCCGAGGCGCGGGGCCTTCCGGTTTTCGATAAGCCGGATTCGCAGGAGATCTGCTTCGTCCCCGACAACGACTACGCGGGGCTGCTCGAGCGTCGGCGCCCGGAGCTGGCGGGCGCCGGGGCGATCCTGAGCGTGGAGGGGGAGGTGCTCGGCGAGCACCAGGGGGCGCATCGCTTCACCATCGGACAGCGGCGCGGGCTGGGCATCGCGGCGGAGCGTCCGCTCTACGTCATCGAGAAGGACACCGAAGCGAACACCGTGACGGTGGGGGGCGCCGACGCGCTGCTCAGCGGCGGAGCGCTCGCGGCGGAGTCCAACTGGCTCGTGGACCCGGACCGGTTCGAGGACTGGACGCCCTGTCTGGCGCAGATTCGGTACAACTCCTCGGCGGTCCCGGCGCGGGTTCGGGTCATCCCGGACCTGGACGCGCCCACCCCCTCGGGGCGAACGGGGGCCTTCGAGGTTCGATTCGAGCATCCTCAGCGTGCCGTGGCGCCCGGGCAGGCGGCGGTGCTCTACAGTCACTCGGACCCGGACCTGGTGCTCGGCGGGGGGTGGATCGTGCGGTCCACACCTGTTCGGGCGCGTGAAGCGGCGGATGTGAGTGCGCATGAGTGAGACCAAGCAGACCGCCGTGTACTTCGCCGGCATCAACGCGGTGACCTTCGATCGGCCTGACGAGCCGACCGCGGATGCCGACGGGCACATCATCAACGCCACGGTGCTCCGACGTGAGGAGGCGGTCCACTCCCTGATTCCGGTCCGGGCTCGGGTGGCCCACGGGGTCTCCCCCGCGACGGCGGCGTCGATGCTCCGGAAGATGGCCGACCTGATCGAGACGTCCCCCGAACTGGTCAACGCCGAGCCCGGCATCGCCTACCGGCGCCTGCCCGACGGATCGAGCGTTCGGAAGAAGCTCACGCCCAAGACGCTGCTCGAGGCCGGGCGGATGCTGGATGAGGACGACCGCAAGCGGCTGATCGACCTGATCGAGCGGCTGCGCGACGACCTGCCGAGCGATGAGGACGAGGGCGGGCCGGACGTCCCGGCGCACGGGTAGGCTTGGGCGTGCGTCCGACGCGGTCCACAGGACGAATGTCAGGTGTCGATGAGGCGGCGATGCTGCAGCGCGCCCACGGGCTCGTGCAGCAGGGGCGCGTCCGGGCGGCGGCCCGAGAGGTCAAAGCGCTGCTCAAGGGGCGATTGCGTCCGACGATCGAACAGCCGGCTCGACGCCTGCTGGGCGTCTGCCTGATGCGGGAGGGGTTGTACGCCCAGGCGGCTCAGGCGTTCGCCCGAGCGCTCGAGCTGGCGCCGGCGGACGCGGACCTGGCGGGCGAGCTGGCCCGGGCGCGTCAGTACGCCGGGGACGCCCAGGGCGCCGAGGACGCGGCGCGAGCGTTGCTCGAGCGTCGTCCCGACCACGCCGAGGGGATCGCACGCCTGGCGAGCGCCCTGCAGGTCCGCGGGCGCCACGAGGAGGCGGTGCGGGTGCTGGACGACGCGGCCGAGCGGGGGATCGATCACCCCGCGCTGGTCATCACGATGGCCGGATCGGCGCGCCGGGTTGGGCGTGAGGATGAGGTGGTCACGCGCCTGACGGAGATCGCGGAGCGCGCCGACGTCACCCCCGCGCTGCGTCAGGAGGCGGCGTTCCAGCTCGCGGCCTTGCTCGACAAGCTCGCGCGCTTCGATGAAGCGATGGACCGGATCGAGGCGGCGCACGCGATGGTCCCCGTCGCCTTCGATCCACGCGGGCTGTCTCGGGAGACCGAGGAGGTGATCCGGGCGTGGACGCCTGAGGCGATCGCGGCGGCACGGGGGCGCGACCTGAGCCAGACGCCCGTCTTCATCGTCGGGATGCCACGGTCGGGAACGACGCTGGTCGAGAACATCCTCGGCGCTCACCCGCGGATTCATCCGGCCGGGGAGCTGATGAGCGTGAGCGGGATCGCGAGAGAGTTGTTCCAGGGGGCGCCGGGGGCGATGGCGCGGATCGTGCGGGGGATGAACGAGCGGCAGATCGCCGCGAGCGCCCAGGCGTATCTGGGGGAGCTTCGCGGGCTGGCGCCCGACGCGGCGCGGGTGGTGGACAAGCAGCCGTTCAACTTTCTCCACCTGGGACTGATCGCCAAGCTGTGGCCCGGGGCGAGGGTGATTCACACGGTGCGGGACCCGCGTGACACGTGCCTGTCGTGCTATTTCCGGCAGTTCGCCGGCTCGGCGCCATGGGCGAGCAACCAGCGATGGCTCGGGGCGTTCTACGTCGAGTATGCGCGCCTGATGAAGCACTGGACCGGGGCGCTTTGCGAGCCGGCGGTGGGGCTCAAGATGATGGAGGTCCGCTACGAAGACCTGATCGACCATCAGGAGCGGGTGAGCCGCGACCTGGTCGAGTTCGTCGGGCTGGCGTGGGACGAGCAGGTTCTGCGCTTCCACGAGAAGCCGCGCCACGCCCCGACGCTCAACGCCGACGAGGTCGGGCGTCCGGTCTACGCCTCCTCGGTGGGGCGGTGGCGGGCGTACGAGCACCGGATCGGAGAACTGCTGGCGGCGCTCTCCCCCGTGCTGGAAGGGGGTGGGG
>MRWG01000664.1_pt1 | contig 32011 bp, 30 predicted proteins | sample 1013341 | NCBI WGS metagenome assembly MRWG01 (sample SAMN06117577, study PRJNA244670) | biofilm metagenome | biome: Water; feature: Cathode Biofilm; material: Biofilm; isolation source: microbial consortium enriched at the cathode of a solar microbial fuel cell | place: USA: District of Columbia ... | reverse complement strand
GTACCCGCCATATTGTTCAACACGCCCGGCACGCCGGATGCGTATATGACGACGCTCGACGGGCATCCGATGGCGCTCAAGGGCGAAGGACCGAAAGCGCTCAAGGTCGCGCACTTCTCGTCTGTCTGCGGCGACACCTTCAGCGATATGGCGCTGTTCCTGGCCGCCCCGGTGCTGGCGGTGCTGATCGAAAGCGTGCTCGACCTGCCGGAAAAGGCGGCGCTCATCATCCTGTCGCTGTCGTTCATGGCCGCCGTCGCCGGCAACGCGCCGCTCAAAGGGCTGACCGTCGGTGTGCTCGGCATGCTGCTGGCGCTGATGGGGACGACGCTTTCCGGTAACGGGCCGCGCATGACCTTCGGTATCCCTGAGTTGGGCAACGGCCTGCCGTTATCGTCGGCGATCCTCGGCGTGCTGATCGTCGGCGAGGTGTTTCTCGGCATCGAGGACGCGGCGCGCGAGCGTCTGTCGCGAGACGGCCCAAAGGAAGCCCCTACCCTCGGCGACAACCGGCTCAGGCTCGCCGACATCAAGCGCATCATGCCGAACATCCTGTCCTCGAGCGTGATCGGCACGGCCATCGGCGCCCTGCCCGGTATCGGCACGACCCTGGCGGCGACGCTCGGCTACGACTTCGCCAAACGCACCTCCAAGACCCCCGAGAAATACGGAACCGGCATCCCGGAGGGGGTAGCGGCCACCGAGGCGGCCAACTCGTCGGTGTCGGGGGCGAACCTGATCCCGGTGATGAGCCTCGGGATTCCCGGCAATTTCGCCGCCGTGTTCATCATCCTCGCCGTCGAAAGTGTGGGCGACTTCACGCTCGGTCCGCACGTGTTCCGGTTCACCGAGATCAAGGAGATCGAGGGTTACGGCACCATCATCAACAAGGACCTTGTGATCGCTTTCGCCATGTTCACGCTGATGGTGATCGCCAATGTCTGCAACTGGACACTCGGCGGCATCGTCATGCGGTCGCTCGGCGTGCTGGCCCGGGTGCCGAAATCGATCATGCTGCCGGTGGTGCTGCTGATCACGCTGACCGCGGTCTATGCGCAGGACGGCGGTTTCATCGCGATCTGGGTGGTGATGATCTTCGGCCTGATCGGCTATACCCTCCGGCGTCTCGACATCTCGATCCTGCCGTTCGTTATCGGCTTTTTGCTGTCGCCACGTCTGGAGGAGTTGGTGCGCGGCGGTTATTCTGCGTCGGGCGGCGACCCGCTGTTCCTGATCAAGTCACCGATCGCGCTCGCGTTCCTGGCCGCGTCGGTGTTCATCATCTATTTCGCGACGCGCAAGGCGGGTTAGGCCAGCCGCGCCTGCAGGGCGCGGACCGCGCTTTCCGGGCTGGTCAGGATCGGCACGGCGGTCTTGGTAGCGACCGCGTCACGGGCCTGCGCCATCGAGAATTGCGCGAGAAGAAGGACATCCACCTCGCCGACCTCGCCGACGGCGTCCGCGATCAGCCGGTTATGGGTCGCCGCGTCACCCGCCAACAACGCCTGCATGGCATCCGGCACGCAGACCGCCTTCAGTTCCGCATCCGATCCGGCGCCGGCAGCCATTTCCCTGAACTCGCGTTCCATGGACGGCACGCTCGGCTGGAAGGTGGCAATCAAGCCGACCCGGGTGCCGGCACCCAGGGCTTCCGCGAACATCGCCTCGTTGGGCTTCAGCACCGGTATCGGTTTCAGGTCGCGGGCCACGGCCTCGATGCAGGCGCCGAAGGCCGAGCACGTGAACAGGATGCCGTCGGCGCCGCAATCGGCGGCATAGCGGCCAAGGCGCAGGAAGCGCTCGGTCATCGCCTCGCCGAGCTTCCCGGCACGGTCGAGATCGGGCGCGAGCGAGTCCTCGAGCATGTTGTAAACATCGGCGTCCGGCCACAGCGCACGGAACGCGCCGACCACCGGCTCGACCGCGACCGGCGTCGCGTGGATCAGCGAAATGCGCGGGGTGTCCGAAGTCATTGAATCAGCTTTCCTCTTTAAAATCGAAGTGTCGTCGCATCGTCCGGAAAATCCGGATTTGGTGCTTATACCAAGCATGCCGGGAAAGCCAATCGTCAGGGGGCCGGACCCGGCCCGGCTATCCGTCGCGCGTATGGACCACGGCGGTGGACCGAATCTCAAAACACGCACTTTTTGCATATACTTATTTAGTTTATGGGTATTAATTATCTGATATTAAATGAAATTTTTACCGTACTTTGAAATTCGCAATGATTCTGCAATACTTTGCGCATGAAACTGAAATATGCACTTATTGCGGTTTCTCTTCTTCTGCTCGGTCAATCGGCTTCGGCGGCCGTCGACCCGAACTACGAGCGGCACGCCCGTGTGACCGCCTGCGAACTCAGCAATGCCGAACGGACCGTGCTCGACGACCGCTGGAACAAACTCGCCATGCGGCACTTCAAGGTGTCCATGGAACGCGGCATCGATCCCGCCGAAGCCGCGCAGATCCGCCGCGAAGTCGAGAACGGTCTCGCCGATCTCCGGCGCCGTTTCGGCCCGGCCTGCGTACTCGATATTTTCTGACCGGCACCGCGCACCGTAAAAACCAAGAGAGCAAGCCGCCAACCCCATTCGTCAACCCCGCACAAGCGGGGCGTGTAATCAGCGGGTGGCGTAACGGGTCATGCGCAGGTCCTTTTAGCGACTCCCGCACCGCGCCAATTACGGTATACTATCCGTAATGTCCTTTAACCGCCGGCTGGCAAACGCCCGGCGAGATTGGGAGGCCGTTATGCATTACCGAAAACTCAAGGAAATCGTTGCCGACCAGAAGCTCGTCCATGTCGAAGGAACGAGCTACATCGACACCGTTGCCAAACTGATGCTCGAAAAGAATGTCGCCGCCGTTCTGGTCATCGACGACGGCCAGCTTTCCGGGATTTTCACAGAGCGCGACCTGCTCCGCCGCGTCGTCGCCCAGGGCAGGAACCCGGCCGACACACTTGTTCGGAACGTCATGACCGCGTCGGTGGTAACCCTTGATGCCGATCAGCTCGGCTTCGAGGCGGTTGCGCTGATGATCGAGCTATCGATCCGTCATGTCGCCGTCACCGGTCTCGAAAACGGTGGCTACGGCATCGTCTCGATCCGTGATTTCGCGCTCAGCGAACTGTCGACGTTCGAAAAGGAAATCGAGTTCGAGAAGCAGGTGTGGTCGTCGATCTGAACCGTCGCCTAACCGCCGGACAATGGAAAGCGCCCGATTAATCGGAACGGCGCCCCCGGCGCGGGCGCCATGAAAACCGAAAGACCGTCCATCCGCATCGGGCCCTTCGCGATTGCGCCGCGCCGGTCGACGAGCGGTTTTCGCATGTCATCGGCCGACCATCCATCAAGCGCCGATTCCGATGGCGGTGACCGGTACACCGCATAACGATTCATACTGCGTTGCATCAAACGCCCTTCCCCGGCCCGCTACAAACCCGCGAACTACATTCTTATTCACCGGTGCTGTCCCGCGAAAATGCAGGCAGATCATGAGGTTTTCCAGCCCGTTGTGGATAACGCCGCCACGCCCAAACAAACGTTCATCTTACCGACATATTTTTGTAACGCGGTATCGGCACCTTCCCCCGAAGACAAGCCGGGGGAAGGAGTTGCCATGCAAGCGCCAGCCGTTGCGATTGAAGGCATCAACAAATCGTTCAAGGCCAACCAGCCCGTTCTCGAGGGCATCGACCTCTCCGTCGCACAGGGCGAGATGGTCGGTCTGATCGGCGCGTCCGGCTCCGGAAAATCCACACTCATCCGCCTGATCGCGGGCTTCGAAACCATCGATAAGGGGCAGGGCAAGGTCCGGCTGTTCGGCAAGGACTGCCAGGTCGCCGGCCAGCGCACCGGCGCGATCAGCGAACTGCGTCACGACGTCGGGGTCATTTTCCAGCAGTTCAATCTGGTCGGGCGTCTGACGCTCTTATTGAATGTTCTCGTCGGCCGGCTCGGCCGCATCAGCCGCCTGCGCGGCACGTTCGGTATGTTCCCGCAGGCGGACAAGATCAAGGCACTCGAGGCGCTCGAACGCGTCGGGATCGTCGACAAGGCGTACCAGCGTGCCTCGACGCTCTCCGGCGGACAGCAGCAGCGCGCCGCCATCGCCCGCGCGCTCACCCAGGAAGCCAAACTGATTCTCGCCGACGAACCGATCGCGTCTCTCGACCCGGCGGCGGCGGAACGCGTGATGACCATCCTCCGGTCCATCAACCGGCAGGACAAGGTGACCGTCATCGTTTCGCTGCACCAGATCGATCACGCCTTCAAGCATTGCGACCGCATCGTCGCGCTGAAGGACGGAAAGATCATCCATGACGGCGACGTCGACGAAATCACCAAGGACGACCTCGAGAATCTCTACGGCGTCGATCTCGCCAGCGGAGACGATCATGAAATTCGGGGGGCCGGCGACAAGCCCGGCAAGAAAGCCGCAAAGCGCCCCGTCTACGGGAACGGGAAAGATCCCAACCCGCAACTAGCTGCCGCGTCCGTTCTGGACGCGTAAGAAACCTCAGTTACAGGAGCGATCAAATGTTCAAAAAACTTGCTGCCGCCGTTGCGGTATCATTGATCGGCTTCGGGTCCGCCCAAGCCGAAATGCCGAAGCAGATCAACTTCGGCATCATCTCGACCGAGTCCGCCTCGGCGCTCGAAAAATCCTTCACGCCCTTCCTTGAAGACATGGAAAAAAGCCTCGGCGTGCCGGTCAAGCCGTTCTTCGCGTCCGACTACGCGGGCGTCATCGAAGGCATGCGCTTCGGCAAGGTCGACCTCGCCTGGTTCGGCAACAAATCGGCCATCGTCGCCGTCGACCGCGCCGGCGGCGAAGTCTTTGCCCAGACCATCAAGGACGACGGTTCCGAGGGGTATCATTCGCTGCTGATCACGCACAAGGATTCGGGCATCAACTCGCTCGAGGATGTGCTGAAATGCGACAAGACCAAAACCTTCGGCAACGGCGACCCGAACTCCACGTCCGGTTTCGCGATCCCGGGGTATTACGTGTGGGCCCTGAACAACAAGACGCCGGAAGACTGCTTCAGGCGCGTCACCCGCTCGAACCACGAAGGCAACGCGCTTGCCGTTGCCAACGGCAAGGTCGATGTCGCCACGAACAACACGGAATCGATCTATGCCCGCCTCCAGAAGAACAACATGGGCGCGTTCAAGAACATCAAGGAGATCTGGCGTTCGCCGCTGATCCCGTCCGACCCGATGGTCTGGCGCAAGGAATTGACCGAAGACGCCAAACAGAAGATCTATTACTTCTTCATGCAGTACGGCCGTTTCGGCCCGATGGAGAAGGTCAAGCGTGAGCGTGAAACCCTCGCCAACCTCTCCGACGGCTGGGGGCCGTTCCTGGCGTCCTCCAACGCCCAGCTTCTCGACGTGCGTCAGATCGAAGCGTTCAAGAAAAAGCTAAAAGCCGAGCAGGCGGGCGACAAGGCGGCCATCGCCGAAGCCGAAGAAGAGCTGAAGAAGCTCAAGGAAATGGCCAACATCGTCGGCAAGTCCGGCTACTAAAACACAATTACGGAATGCGGGGCGGCGCAAATGCGCCCCCCGTCTCCACTTTTCATTAGTTCATTTTCCGCAGGTCCGTCATGAGCGAAGCCACGATACCGATGAATGTTTCATCCGCCGTTCGCGAGCAACTCAAGCCGAGGTGGGAACGGCATATAGGCTCCGCAGCCACGGCGTTGATCATTGCCGTCCTGCTCGGCGTCTCCTACTACCCGGCCGAAGTCGATCGATGGACGTTCCTGATCACCGATGCCGATAACATGGCGACGTTCATTTCGGATTTCCTTTACCCGAACTTCGTGGATATCGAAGACATCATACTCAAGATGATCGAAACGGTGCAGATCGCACTCTGGGGCACGGTGCTGTCCATTATCTTCGGCATCCCGTGCGCGCTGCTGTCTTCCAACAACATCGCGCCCTACTGGATCGTGCAGCCGATGCGCCGCCTGATGGATGCCTGCCGGGCGATCAACGAGCTCGTGTTCGCGATCCTTTTCGTCGCCGCCGTCGGGCTCGGCCCGTTCGCCGGCGTGATGGCGCTGTTCATTCACAACCTCGGGATCATCGCCAAACTGTTTTCTGAAGCGGTCGAAGCCATCGACCCGCGTCCGGTCGAAGGCATCGCGGCGACCGGCGCGTCGCGCATGCAGCAGATCATCTTCGGTGTCATCCCGCAGGTGCTGCCGCTCTGGACCAGCTTTTCGCTGTATCGCTTCGAAACGCTGGTGCGGTCCGCAACCGTGCTCGGCATCGTCGGCGCCGGCGGCATCGGATTCATTTTCTACGAGTCGTTCCGGTCGTTCCAGTACGACCGGGCATCGGCGGTGATCATCGTGGTCGTGATCTCGGTCTCGATCATCGACATCATTTCGTCGCAACTCAGAAAGCGGCTGATCTGACGGTTTACCCGGCGACGGGTATGCGGCCCTTGGGCGGATCCTTCTGTTCCGTATAAACGAGTTCCAGCGGATAGCAGCCCGGCACCAGTTTCTCGACGAACGCTTCGTCTTCGGCCGTGAAATCGTGATCGAGCGCACCGAGGTATGCTTTCCAGTGCCTGAGCGTGCGCGGTCCGGCCACCACGGAACTGACGATCCGGTTGTTCAGTAACCAGTTCATCGCGAAGTCCCCCGGCGTCATGCCGCGTTGCTCGGCACGTTTCCTGATCTTCTGGGCAATCCGGAGGCAATCGCGCGTATAGACGTCCGGATACTGCTCCACTTCGCCGGCACCGCGCTTCGTGTCCTTCGCCGAGGAAATATCCGTCCCGTACTTTCCCGTGAGCACGCCGCGCGCCAGCGGACTGTAGGGCACGGCGCCGATGCCGTATTCGGCGCACGCCGGCAGGTACTCGAACTCCGCCACCCGATAGAGTGCATTGTAATAAGGCTGTGCGATGACAGGTCCGGGTACGCCGAGATCCTTCGCCAGGTGCACCATCTCGGCGATTTTCCAGGCGCGGAAGTTCGAAAACCCCCAATAACGGACCTTGCCGGCACGGATCAAATCGCCCATGGCCTCGATGGTTTCGACCAGCGGTGTCGTCGGGTCGGCCCGGTGCAGGTAATAGATGTCGACGTAATCGGTCCCGAGCCGTTTCAGGCTATCGTTAAGGCCGTTGATCATCCAGGCGCGGCTCAATCCCCTCTGGTTGGGGCCGTCGCCGACGGCCTTGGAACCGAGCTTGGTCGCGACGACCCAGTCGTCCCGGTCCTTCCTGATCAGCTTGCCAACGATCTCCTCCGACCTGCCCATCACGTAGCTTTCGGCGGTGTCGATGAAATTGACCCCCTTGTCGCGGGCAAGATTGACCATCTTCGCCGCCACATCGGCGCTGGTCTGCTTGCCGAAGGTCATCGCACCCAGGCAGATCGGTGAAACCTTCAACCCGCTGGTGCCGAGACGGATGTATTTCATCGGCTTACCCCGCTCGCCGCTCAGCGTTTCTGTTCTTCGAGCCGGTCTGTCGCCGGCGGCGGCGTGCGACCGAGGTCTGCGATTTCGTCGTACAGGTCCGGCGTCATGTCGACAGCAATGGAATCGAGTGACGGCTGCAACTGCTCCAGGCTGCGTGCGCCGATGATCGGACACGTGACGGCCGGGTGCGCCGCGGCCCAGGCAACGGCGAGACTTACCGGGTGCACACCTTTGGCATTTGCTAGCTCGGTGAACTTGCCGGCGGTCTCGAACACCCAGTCCTCGCCGTAGCGCGTGGTATACTCCTTGTTGCTCATCAAACGCCCCTGCGCCGGGCGTTTGTCGGGACCGTACTTGCCGCTGAGCAAACCGCCGCCGACGGGGCTGTAGGTCATGACGCCCAGGTTCTCGGCCATTGCATGCGGAAAAATCTCGCTTTCCGCCTGGCGCTTGACCAACGAGTACATGGGTTGCGTCACGTCGAAGCGTGGCCAGCCCATCCGTTCGGAGATACCGAGCCCCTTGGCGACCTGCCACGCCGAATAGTTGCTGGCGCCCAGGTACAGGACCTTGCCGTCCGCAACGAGTTTTTCGAGCGCACGCAGGGTTTCCTCCAGCGGCACGTCCGCATCCCAGCGGTGCATAAACATGATATCCAGACGATCGGTGTTGAGCCGCTTCAGGCTGGCTTCCACCGCGGCCAGGATATTGCGCCGGTTACCGCCGCGCGAATTGATGTCGTCGCTCATCGGATTGAAGCATTTCGACGTGATGATCAGGTCGTCGCGTTCCGGGCCCATCAGCTTGCCAAGGATCGTCTCCGCCTTGCCCTTCGAATACGCATTGGCGCAATCGAAGAAGTTGATGCCGGCGTCACGGCAGGCGGTGTACATCTTTTTCGATTCCGCTTCGTCCGCGTCGCCGCCGAACGACATGGTCCCGTAGCAGAGTTCCGAGACCTTGAGGCCGGTCGCGCCGAGCAGCTTGTATTCCATGTTCCCCCCCTGATGTCCCGCCGAAAGCGGGCGTTTCCTGAACAGACTTAGACGTAGTGCCTCCGCGTCCGTAATCAATAGGGTTTGGCGCCGAAACCCTTGGAACGCGGACGCCGAGGCTCTACCATCCCCGAAGGGAAGAAAACAGAAGACACACATATAATGCCAAAAGACGCCGACACCGACCTGCCGCTGGCAGACATCTCAAACATGTGGTTGTCCGAATTCGAAGCGGCTCTCGTCGCGGGTGATGCCGACGCCGCGGCCGGACTGTTTCTGGAAGACGGGCACTGGCGCGACATTCTCGCGTTCGACTGGACGCTCGACAGCGTCAGCGGGCGCGACGCGATCGCGGCGAAATTCGGCCGGACGTTAGCAACGATCAAGCCCAGAAATTTCCATGTTCCGGACGAGCACGCACCGCCCCGTACGGTGACCCGCGCCGGGACCGACGCCATCGAGATCATCTACGATTTCAAAACCGCCGTCGGCACGGGCAGCGGGGTGCTCCGGCTTCGCGAGGACGAAGACGGGACCTGGCGCGCCTGGACGCTGTCGACGACGCTGCAGGCCCTCGACGGCCATCCCGAAATGACCAGCGCCATGCGCGCCGGCGTCGATGCCTTCAGCCGCGAATGGGGCGGTGAGAACTGGCAGGATTTCCGCGACCGTCAGCGCGCCTACGAAGACCGCGATCCCGCGGTGCTGGTGGTCGGCGGCGGACAGGCCGGGCTCGGCGTTGCCGCACGGCTGACGCACCTCGGCGTCGACACCCTGATCGTCGACAAGTACGAGCGCGTCGGCGACAACTGGCGCAAGCGCTATCACTCGCTGACGCTGCACAACGAAGTGTACGTCAATCACATGCCGTACATGCCGTTCCCGCCGACATGGCCGGTCTACATTCCCAAAGACATGCTGGCGAACTGGTTCGAGCATTACGTCGAAGCGCTTGAACTCAACTACTGGACCGGCACAGAGATGACGGCGGCCAGCTATGACGACCGCAAGGGCGAATGGGCCGTCACCCTGAAGAAATCCGACGGCACGGAGCGCGTCATGCGGCCGCGTCACATCGTCATGGCGACCGGGGCCAGCGGCATTCCGATCTGGCCGGACCTGCCCGGGCTCAAGGACTTCAAGGGCGACCTGATGCATTCGGGGTCGTACGAGACCGGGCACAAGTGGCAAGGCAAGAAGGCCCTCGTCATCGGCACCGGCAACAGCGGCCACGACGTGGCACAGGATCTGCACGCGTGCGGTGTCGAGACGACGATGGTGCAGCGCTCGTCGACGCACATCGTCAGCCTCAAGGAGGCGCAACGGGTCTACCTGATCTATGCCGAGGGACCGTCGGTCGACGATTGCGACCTGATTGCCACCTCGATGCCGTTCCCGGTGCTCAAGGTCGCCTACAAAAAGGCGACGGCGATGTCCAAGGAGATCGACAAACCGTTGCTCGACAAGCTCGAAGCGCGCGGCTTCAAGCTCAACGACGGCGTCGATGACTGCGGCTTCCAGATGAGCTACCTGCAGCGCGGCGGCGGCTATTATTTCGACGTCGGGTGCTCGGGCCTGATCGCCGACGGCGAGATCGGCGTGGTCCAGTACGACGACATCGAGACGTTCTCGGCCGAGGGCGCGAAATTGAAGGACGGTGGCACCCTGGACGCCGACCTGATCGTCCTGGCGACGGGTTACAAGATGCAGCAGGACACGGTGCGGCAGTACATGGGCGACGAAGTCGCCGACCGCACCGGCCCCGTCTGGGGATTCAGCAATCGCGGCGAACTGCGCAACATGTGGTGCCGCACGCCGCAGCCGGGGCTCTGGTTCACCGCCGGCTCGCTGGCGCAGTGCCGCATCTTCTCGCGTTTCCTGGCGTTGCAGATCAAGGCCCTTGAGGAGGGCCTGATCACGCACGACACATAATCAAACGGCTTTCGAAAGTCCGCCGTCGACGTTGATCGCCGCACCGGTGATGTAGGAGCCCCGGTCCGAACACAGCAGGCATGCGATCGCCGCGAATTCCTCCGGCAGGCCCAGCCGGCCCATCGGCTGGCTCTTGCCTTCCGCGTCATACCATTCGTCGAGCGTGAGGCCGCGGTCGTCCTTGCTGTGGCGCACTTCCCACTGCTCGCTACGGATCTTGCCGACATGAAGCGAATTGACGAGCACGTTGTGTTCCGCGTTTTCGTTCGCCAGAACCTTCATGATCGCCATGCCGGCGGCGCGCGAAACGGCGGTCGGCGCCCCTTCGGCGGGCGGCGTCTTGGCCCCCGAATTCAGCACGTTGATGATCCGTCCCCATTTGCGCTCGCGCATGCCGGGGATCGTAAGTCGCGCCAGCCGGATCGCGGAGAAAACCTTGAGATCGAAATCTTCCTGCCAGTCCTCGTCCGAGATATCCATGAACGGCCCGCGCCGGGACGTGCCGGCGTTGTTGATCAGGATATCGACCTGCCCGAACGCGGCGACGGCTTCATTAAAAACGCGCGTGCATTCATCCGCCTGACGGATGTCGGCCGAAATCGCAATGACCTTGCCGCCGCCGGCTTGCTCGATTTCCGCCTTCGCCTGATCGAGCACGTCTTGCCGGCGCGCGACGATGGCGACGTTGGCGCCGGACGCCACGAATTCCGCGGCCATGGCCTTGCCGAGACCGGCACTGCCGCCGGTGATGACGGCGTTGCGGCCGTCCATGCGAATTTCCATTTCAGATGTCCTCCCCAAGTTGGTGCTTTCTTAGGTGTACCCGCCCGATCCGGGTTTCAAGCACCGGATCGGTTGCCCGCAGGATGCAGGATGATCTTGGCGGCGCCCGTGCGACCTTCGAGGAGGTCGTCGAAGGCCTGAATGCCGTCTTCCAGCGCGCGTGCCTCGATCCAGTCGAGATTGCCGAGCGCGCCCGACGCCATCGCGGCCAGTGTCTCCTTGAAATCGTTCATGGTGTAGGTGTAAGCGCCCACGAAGGTAATCTCCTGCAGCGTCACGCGCCGGGCGTCAAAGCCGTCGACCCCATCGCCGAGGCCGATATGCACGATCACCGATCCGGGCCGGGCCGCGCGCACCGCGGCGGCCCGGGTGTGCTTGTTGCCGACGGCATCGATAACGACATCCGCGAAGCCGGCATCCAGCGCATCGCCCTGGGCCGGATCAACCAAGTTTTTGAAACCCTGCACCGTCGCCGTCCGGCGGCGGAGTTCGTTGGTTTCCGCCACCGTCACATCGGCGCAACCGAAGGCGCGAAGCGCCAGCGCCGCACCAAGCCCGATCGCGCCCGCCCCCATCACAAGGCTCCGTGCATTGCCGATCGGCACGGCGGAATGGCGCTCGGCCAACGTGACGCCGTGCCACGATGTCGCCAACGGCTCGGCGAGCGCGGCATGGGTCATGTCGAGATCGTCGGGGACCTCGACGATGTTGCGCGCCGGGATAACGATCTTTTCCGCGAATGCCCCCTGGCGCGGCGGCATGGAGATAATCTCGCGGTTCGCGCAAAGATTCTCGCGGCCCGAGGTGCAGTCCCGGCAGGTGCCGCAGGTCACCAGCGGATTGACCACCACACGCTTGCCGTCGTGCGTCCCGCCACGCACCACGCCCGCGGCCTCGTGCCCGAGAATTAACGGCGCCGGGCGGCGGTCGTCATGGCCCAAATAGGCATGCATGTCGGAGCCGCAAATGCCGACGGCCCCGACCTCGATCAGCACATCCTCACCACTCGCGACCGGGTCCGGTGCCTCCTGCAGTACGATCCGTTTCGGCCCCGTATAGACGAGTGCGCGCATAGAACCTCCTACTTCGCCGTAAAGCCGCCGTCGACCGGAACGGTCGCGCCGGTGATATAAGCGGACGCGGGCGAAGCCAGAAACACCGTCACGCCGTCCAGGTCTTCAAGTTCGCCGTTGCGGCCGATCGCCGTCATGCGTGCATTATGGGCCGACAGTTCCTCGTTGGCGAAGATCGCCGCCGAGAGTTCCGTCGGAAAGAACCCCGGCGCGATGGCGTTGGCATTGATGCCGTCCTTCGACCACGCCTCGGCCATGGCCCGGGTCAGTTGCACAATGCCGCCTTTCGACGCGCCGTAGGGCATGGAATTGGCGAAAGCGCGGTAGCTCTGCAACGACGCGATGTTGATGATGCGGCCGTATCCTTGTTCGATCATGCCGCGCACACAGGCACGCGCCAGGAAGAACGGCACCGTCAGATTGAGGTGGATCGTGTGATCCCAGCTTTCCGGCGTGACGTCGGCCCAGCTTTCGCGCAGGTTCACACCCGCCGCGTTGACAAGGATCGTCGGCGCGCCGAACGGTCGGCGGGCTTTCCCGTAAAGATCGTCGACGATGTCCCGGTCCATCAGGTCTGCAGCGACCGTCGCCGCCTTGCCGCCCGCGTTTTCGACCTCAGCCTTCGCATCGGCGAGTTTCGCTTCGCTGCGGGCAATCAGCACCACCTCCGCACCGGCCGCAGACAACGCCCCCGCCATGCGCCGGCCGATGCCCGACGACGCGCCTGTGACCAGCGCCACGTGTCCCGTCAGCGAAAAAGCTTCTCCGGTCATAGCTGCAGATTGAAATCTTCGCCCGGGAAATACTTCTCGAGACGAATATCGCCGGTGCGCGCGTGCGCTTCCATACCTTCAAGCCGGGAAATGCGCGCCGTCACCGCCGCCACGTCGCGGTTCGCCTCGCGGGTCATGCGCTGCGTCGTCACCACCTTGATGAACTTGTGCACGGAGAGCCCGCCGGTGTAGTGACCGGCCCCCTTGGTCGGCAGAATATGGTTGGTACCGGAACACTTGTCGCCGAAGGCAACCGTCGTTTCCTCGCCGACGAACAGTGACCCGTAGTTCCTGAGCCGGTTCACGTACCAGTCCAGATTCTCGACCTGAAGTTCCAGGTGTTCGGGCGCGTATTCGTCGCTGACGCTCGCCGCTTCCTCGTCGGTGTCGCAATAGACGATCTCGCCGTAATCGCGCCACGCCGCCGTCGCGGCCTCGCGCTGCACGTCGGGCAGCTTGTCGATCAGCGGCTGCATGCGTTCGGCCACATCTTCGCCGAACGCGCGGTCTCGCACGACCAGCCAGGCCGGCGAGTCAAAGCCGTGCTCCGCCTGCCCCACGAGGTCGATGGCCACCACTTCCGGGTCCGCCGACCCATCGGCAATGACCAGGATCTCCGTCGGGCCCGCGAACAGGTCGATGCCGACGCGGCCGAACAGCATGCGCTTGGCCTCGGCGACGAAGCGGTTGCCCGGACCGACAAGAATGTTCGCCTTGTGCCCTGTGAAGAGCCCGAACGCCATCGCCGCGATGCCCTGCACGCCGCCCATCGCCAGGATGTGGTCGGCGCCGCAAAGGTCCATGGTGTAAAGGATTCCGGGGTGAATACCGCCGCGCTCTGTGCTGGGCGCGGAGCATGCGATCACGTTCTCGACACCGGCGACCTTTGCCGTCGTGATGCTCATGATCGCCGACGCCACGTGCGCATAGCGCCCGCCCGGCACATAGCAACCCGCCGCCTTCATTGGAATCAGTTTCTGCCCGGCCCAGAGCCCCGGTGACAGTTCGGTCTCGAACTCCTGAATGCTGGCTTTCTGCGCCTCGGCGAACGTGCGGACCCGTTCGTGCGCGAACTTGATGTCATCCTTGAGCTGGTCCGAGAGTTGCGCACCGGCGCGCGCGATATCTTCCGGGCCAACGACGATTTCGCCATCCCACTTGTCGAGCTTGGCGCCATAGGCTTTTGCCGCATCCTCGTCGCCGGCCTCGATCTCGGCCAGCATCTCGGCGACGACCTTGCGGGTTTCGTCCTCGCCCGTCGTGGGCGATTTTTCCGCCTTCTTCAAATATTCGATGGCCATTTTCGTGGCGCCTCCTTGGGTTGCGTCAGTTCCCGTACAGATACTCCGGCAGCCAAAGCGCGAGCTGCGGAAAGACGATAATCAAAATCAGGCCGATGAGCTGAATGACCATGAACTGCATCATCCCGAAGTAGATGTCCTTGAGATCCCATTCCGGCACCACGCCCTTGAGGAAGTAGGCCGATAGCGCCACGGGTGGTGATAGCCACGCCGTCTGCAGGTTGACCGCGACCAGGATCCCGAACCACGTCAGGTTGAAGCCGAGGCCTTCGACCAGCGGCAGCAGGATCGGCACGATGATCAGCACGATCGGCACCCATTCCAACGGCCACCCCAACAGAAAGATCAGGGCCATGATCATAGCCAGGATCACGTATCGGTTCAGGTCCAGGTCCAGCAACAGCTCGGTCAGCATGCCCGGCGTCCCTAGGCGCGAAAACACGGCGCCGAAGAAGTTGGATGCCGCCACCAGGATCATGATCAGCGCGGTGATCTCCAGTGTCTTGATCAGCGCCTCGTGCAGACCGGACCAGGTCAGCCGCCGGTACGCCAGCGACAGCAGGATCGCACCGGCCGCACCGCAGGCGGCACCTTCGGTAGGCGTCGCGAAGCCGAACATGATCGAGCCAAGCGCCGAGAACACAAGCAGCGACGGCGGCACCAGCCCCTTCAGGAACTCGGCCCAGATGTGGCCCATGCTTTCGGCCCGGTCCTCCAACTTGAGTTTCGGACCCAGTGACGGGTTGATCCAGCAGCGGATCAGCGAATACGCCATGTAGAGGAATGCCAGCAGCACACCCGGAATGACGGCCGCCGAGAACAAGTCGGTAACCGGCACTTCCAGCACCGGTCCCATGACGACCAGCATGATTGAGGGCGGGATCAGGATGCCGAGTGTCCCACCGGCGGTGATCGTTCCGGCGGAGAGCCTGACGTCATAACCGGACCGGTTCATGGTCTTGGCGGCCATGATGCCGAGGATCGTCACCGACGCGCCGACGATGCCGGTCGCCGCGGCGAAGATGGTGGAGACGAACAGCACCGCGATGTAGAGCGAGCCGTTGACCCGGGACAGCATCATCTGCACGGCAAGGAACAATCGTTCCATCAGGCCCGCTTTTTCCATGAGTATCCCCATGAAGACGAATAGCGGGACCGCCGCCAGTGTCTGTTCCAGCATCACGGACGAGAACTGGAACGTCATCAGGTAGAAGACGACCTTGCCGAAACCGATATAGCCGAACACGAAGCCCAAGAAGATCAGGGTGAAGGAAATCGGGAAGCCGACAAAAATCGCCAGCAGCATGACCCCGATCAGGACAAGCCCGAGGATTTCATTTTCCATCTTGGAGCCCTTTCCCCAAATACGGTCTGGAATTCAAGGAGAGAGCGCTCATGGCCACCTGCCGTTACGCCAGGCGTAAATACTCTTCAGAAGTTCGGAGATGCCCTGAATCAGGAGCAACGCGACACCGACCGGCAGCGCCGTCTTGATCGGCCCCATATGCGGCATCCAGGCGGTATCCATGCCCTTCTCGCCGCGAATCCAGGCGAGCGATGCATAATCGGTCGCCATGTAAAGGAACACGAGAAGTCCCGGGAAATAGAGAATGATGTAAAGCCAGGTGTCGATGAAGCCCTGGGTGCGCGCCGACCAATTCCTGTAAATAAAATCAGCACGGATATGCACGCCCTTGGAAAGCGCATACCCGGCGCCCAGCATGAACATGGCGCCGTACATGAAACGGCTCATGTCGTAGGCCCACATGGTCGGCGCGATGAACGCGTAGCGAGCAACAACCTCGTAGACCATGGCGAAGCACAGCGGGATCGTGATCCAGCAGACGATGCGTCCCACCCAAAGTGAAAAATTATCGATTAACGTAATGGTTTTCGCCATCCACGGCGTCATATCCGGCGGCAGTTCCCCGCCGCCCCGGCGCTCCGCGATCATCTCGTCGGTAATGTCGAGATCCATGGAATTGGGTGTGTCGGCCATGATTTCACACTCCTGGGCTCAGTATCCGATCGGGACACCTTACCCGAAAACTATCTACGGTCCGGTCCGGGGCGTATCCGGCTTTGCGGATACGCCCCTTCCGGGCAGTTGAAGATTACTTCTTCAGGGAGTCGGCAAATGCCTTACCGAGGCTGGCGTTCGACGCCTGGGCGCCGGCCCAGAACGGCACGGCGATCTCGGCGAACTCTTTTTGGGAATCCCAGACCTTCTTGAAGAACGCGTTTTCAGCGGCGTTCTTCTCGAGGCTGGCCCTGGCCGCATTCATGTACGCCGGAAAGTAGTCGGCCGGCGTATCGTGCAGCTGCACGCCATGGTCCTCGACCAGCGTCTTCAGCGCCTTGCCGTTCTCGTAGATGCGGTAGCTGATCGCGCGCATCAGGGAGGCATCGGCGGCGATTTCCATCGCGCGCTGATGTTCCGGCTTGATCTTGGCCCAGACATCGCCGTTCACATACATGTCGGCGTTAACGACGACCTGGTGCAGGCCCTGCAGGTAATAGTGCTTCAGCACCTTCTGGAAACCGAACACCATGTCCGGCTTCGGGCAGCACCATTCGGCGGCGTCGATTACGCCCTTTTCAAGCGCCGGCAGAATGTCGCCGCCACCCATGGCCACCGAGGCCACACCGATGTCCTTGTAGGTCTGCCCAGGAATGCCCGGCGGCGTGCGGAAACGGTACTTGCGGAAATCATCCATGGAATGGATCGGTTCCTTGAACCAGCCCAGCGCCTCGGGGCCGACCGGCTGCAGCATGAAGCCCTTGATGTTCATGCCCATCTCTTTCCACAGTTCTTTGTAGAGATCGCGGCCACCGCCGTACATGTACCAGCTCACGAACGCGATGTTGTCGATGCCGACACCGGCACCCGCAACCGGCGAACCGAACAGCATCGCCGCCGGGTGATAACCCGACCAGTAGTGGGTCCACGCGAAGCCGCCTTCGATCAGGCCCTGGTCGACCGCTTCAAGGGTTTCCTTGACGCCGACGACCGCGCCGGCGGGCAGCACTTCGATCTCGACTTCGCCGCCGGTCAGCGCCTTCACGTTGTCACCGAAGTCGTTGAGCATGGTCACTTCATCCGCCTTGGTCGGGATCACCGACTGGACGCGAATCTTGACCTTGGCGTCGGCGATGCTCGGCGCCGAGACGAACGCGGCGGCGATGGCCGCGGCGAACAGTCCCTTCATGATTTTATTTACACGAAACATGGAACGTCTCCTCCAGTTGCTGTCGTTTTTGGTTCCGCCTTATGTGCGGAAAGGCTGGTCCCGGGCTTGCACGGGATAACGTCAAACAGGGAATCGGACTGGAAAAACGCATGCCGGATACGGGCAGCAGGAAACGACACCGGCCCCGCGCCGGTACCATAATCCGCAGATTGATTGAGCCCCCGCCCCAACATTGAGCCTCCCAACTCACCCCGCTCCCGGGGATTTCGAACGAGCGTTGGCCGCTTCTTTGTCTTTAAATCTCAATAATGAGACTATATATCTCATTATTGCATGGTTCTGCTCGCCGCGCAAAATATATCTTGCCGAAATAATGTAAGCGCTTACAAATTGAAGCATTACACCAACCCGTTTTGGAGTCAATGCCGGCTGGCAACACGGCCACGGACCATGCCCGATAAGTTCCCGACCCTACCCAATCTGCAGGACATCGCCACGGCGGCGGGGGTTTCCACGGCAACGGTCTCAAGGGTGCTGAACAGCCCCGTCGATGTCCGCCCGGCATTGCGCGAAAAGGTCGAGGCGCAGATTCGCGCCCTCGGTTATGTCCGTCACGGCGCCGCACGGGCACTCGCGTCGGCGCGGTCCCATACCATCGGCGCCGTCATCCCGACACTCGAGAGCGCGATCTTCGCGAGCGGCGTCGGCGCCGTCGAGAACCGGCTGGCGGCATCGGGCTATACCCTGCTGCTGGCGGTCACCAACTACGATCTTCAGCACGAGTACGAACAGGTGAAGGCGCTGATCGAGCGCGGCGTCGACGGCATGATCCTGGTCGGACGCGACCACGATACGGATACCCTCAACATGCTGGAACGGCAGCGCTGCCCGTTCATCACCACCTGGACTTATACAGATGACGCCCCGCATCCGTGCGTCGGTTTCGACAACGCGGATGCCGCCAGGCGTATCACCGCGCACCTGCTCGATCTCGGCCACACGCGGATCGGTGTCATCGCCGGCATCACCGCCGGCAACGACCGCGCCCGCGAACGCATCGCCGGGGTCAGGGCCGCGCTCAAGGCGCGCCGGCTTAAACTCGATCGCCGGTGCCTGATCGAGAAACCCTACGAGGTCGGCGCAGGCCGGGACGGATTCCGGACGTTGATGGATTTACCCGAAGATATCCGCCCGACGGCGCTTTTCTGCGGCAACGACGTGCTCGCCGTCGGCGCCATGCTGGAAGCTCAGCACATGGGCGTCCGGGTACCGGACGATGTCTCCGTCGCCGGCTTCGACGATCTGCCGCTGGCGGAACACCTGGCGCCGGGGTTGACCACGGTCCATGTGCCGAGCCGCCGCATGGGGGAGCGCGCGGCGGAATACCTGCTGGCATGCATCGCCGGCGACGAGACCGAACCCCGTAACGAACTCCCCACCGACATCATGGTCCGCGCCACCACGGCACCGCCACGAAAACGCTGACAGCCTCCCTTGCCGCGTCCTCTGCGTCCGGTATGCTGCCGGGCAACACAGCAAACTTGGGGAGAAAATCATGGACAAGGAACAATACGAGGCCGGGCTCAGGGTGCGCCGCGAAGTGCTGGGCGACGAGCACGTGGACCGAAGCCTCGCCGCGACCGACGAACTAACCCGGCCATTGCAGGACCTGGTCATTGAGTACGGCTGGGGGGCGTGCTGGACCCGGCCCGGGCTCGACCGCAAGACCCGCAGCTTCATGAACATCGGCATGCTGACGGCGCTCAACCGGCCGCACGAGTTGCAGGTGCACGTAAAAGGCGCACTCAACAACGGTTTGACCCGCGAGGAAATCGTCGAGGCCGTGCTGCAGACCGCGATCTACTGCGGCATGCCGGCGGCGCTCGACAGCATGCGGCACGTCAAGAAAGTCTTCGACGACACGGACGCCGGCGCCTGATGGTGGACCTTTCCGTTCTCGACCAGTCAACCGCCGCCGTCGGCGTGCCGGAACCGCAGGCGATCCGCGACACCGTCGAACTGGCGCGATACTGCGAGGAACTCGGCTACAAGCGGTTCTGGGTGTCGGAGCACCACAATCACCCGACCATTCTCGGCACGGCGCCGGAGATCCTGATGGCGGCGATCGCGCAGGCAACGGACCGAATCCGTATCGGCAGCGCCGGCGTGATGCTGCCGCACTACGCGCCCCTGAAGGTCGCCGAACAGTTCCGCGTCCTGGATGCGCTGGCGCCGGGGCGGATCGACCTCGGCCTCGGCCGCGCGCCCGGCTCCGACGGCAAGACCGCGTTCGCCCTCAATCCCAACGCCAACGAGGACGCGGAACATTTCCCGGCCAACGTCCGCGACCTGATGGCCTGGGTGTCGGGCGCGCCACTGCTCGACGGGCACCCCTTCGGCAGCATCGTCGCCAAACCGATGAGCGAGACGTCGCCCGAGATGTGGATGCTCGGCACCTCGGATTACGGCGCGCAGGTCGCGGCGCACTTCGGCATCCCCTACTGCTTCGCCCACTTCATCACCGACGGCAAGGGTGTCGAGCGCGCGTTCCGGATCTACCGCGACACCTACAACCCCAGCGAACGCTTCCCCGAGCCCATCGCCAACGTCTGCGTCTGGGCGCTCGCCGCCGAGACGGACGACGACGCCGAACGTTTGTTTACGTCCCGCGCGCACTGGAAGGTGCGTCGCGAACAGGGAGACCTCCGCGCCATCGAGGCGCCGGACGCCATCAGCGACTTCCCGTATTCGGATGCCGAGAAAGCCCGTATCGCCGAGCTGCGCGCCGGTGCCATCATCGGCACCGGGAAGAGCGTCCATGAACAACTGGGCAATCTCGCCGCCCAATACGGCATCGACGAGGTCGTGGTTCTCACATGGACCCACGCCCAGGACGACCGGCACAATTCGTACCGCCTGCTCGCGGAGGCGAAGGCCGCGGCCTAGACGCCCTCAGCCACGACCGCGTCACGGCGTGCGTCGGCGGCGGCCAGTTCTCCCTTGATGTAGTCCGCGGCGCGGGCGGCGGCCGCGTCGATGTCGAGCACTTCTTTCTCATCGGTCAGGCGGTTGAAGTATTCCACCTTGCCGTCCTTGAGGTCGCGCCCGAACACGATCCTGAGCGGCATGCCGAGGATATCCGAGTCCTTGAGCTTGGAGCCGATGCTGCCGCTCCGGTCGTCGAGCAGGCACTCGACGCCTTGCGCTTCCAACCGCGCGGACATCGATTCGGCTGCCCCCATCTGTTCCTCGTTATCGGCCTTGACCGGGATCAGGTGCACGTGGAACGGCGCCACGACGACGGGCCAGCGGATGCCGGTCTCGGCGTCGCAGTTCTGGTCGACCACGGCCTGCTGGATGCGGGTCGTGCCGATGCCGTAGCAGCCCATCTGGAAATGACGGAACTGCTGCTCGGAGTCGGTGACGCCGGCGTTCAGCTTCTCGGAATACTTGGTGCCGAGCTTGAACACGTGGCCGATCTCGATCCCCTTGCACTGTTTCAGCGGCTGTCCGTCGGGCGCGATTTCGCCTTCGCGGGCGAGACGCACGTCGGCGATCTCCGGCATTTCGAAGTCGCGGCCCGGCTTGACGCGGACGGCATGGCGCTCGGGTTCGCCGCAGCCGGAAACGAGACTGGTAATGCCTTCGAGGGTTTTATCCGCGATCATCCTGGCGCCCGGTTTCATGTTGATCGGGCCGACGTAGCCGGGATCGCACCCGGCGACCTTGCGCACGGTGTCGGCGTCCGACGGCTCGGCGGCGATGGCGCCGAAGTGGTTGCCCAGCTTGACCGGATTGACGTCGCAGTCGCCGCGGGTCAGCACCACCACCGGTTCCCGATGTTCGTCGTAGACCAGATCGAAGATCAGGGTCTTGAGCACCGCGGACGGATCGACGCCGACGAAATCGGCGACCTTCTTGATGGTCTCGGAATCGGGCGTGTCGATGATCTCCATCTCGCCGTCCTCGGCCTTCACGGGCGCCGGGGGCTCACTCACCGCGCGCTCGACGTTGGCGCCATAGTTGTCGGTGTAGAGCAGCGTGTCCTCGCCGGCGGCGCTGGTCGCCATGAACTCCTCGGACGCCGAACCGCCGATGGCACCGGAGTCCGCGTGCACGACGATGTATTCGAATCCGATCTTCCTGTAGATCGCGTGATAGGCCTGACGCATCTTGCGGTACGCCAGATCGAGACCCGCTTCGTCGATGTCGAACGAATAGGCGTCCATCATGATGAACTCACGCGATCGCAGCAGGCCGGAGCGGGGACGCAACTCGTCGCGGAACTTCATGTGGTTCTGGAACACGTTGAGCGGGAGCTGGTTGGGGCTCCGGATCAGGTGCTTGCCGAGATCGCAAGCAACTTCCTCCGCCGTCGGGCTCAGACCGAACAGGCGGCCGCGCCGGTCTTCGGACTGGAACATCAGGTTGGCGTGCTCGTAAACCGCCCAACGCCCGGACTGCTTCCAGATCTCCGCGCTCTGCAACAGCGGGAAGCGGACCTGGATGCCGCCGAAACGGGTGATCTCCTCGTTGATAATGTCGGAGACCTTCTTCTCGACCCGGTAGATCAACGGCGCGAACGTATATATCCCCGCCGCGTGACGATGGATATAACCGCCGCGAATCAGCCATGCCGCCGCCAGATCGTCGGCGTCGGAAGGCATTTCACGTAGAACCTGAATGCCGACTTGCGATGCTTTCATAGCCTCGAACGTACCCTATTAAACATGTCAGGACCGGGCAGACCCCGGTGTTGGCAGGAACCTACTCCGCATGGTCCGGATTTTCCACCGCTATTCAGCGATAGATGTAGATCGGGCTGGTCCAGGCGAGGGTGCCGTCTTCCTGGGTGACGCGGATGAAGATCGGGTTGTCGCCGTCGGCCTTGAGATCGATGGTCCGGGAGAACGTCATGTGCCGGTGCGGGTTCTCCGCCGGCAGGCGGAAAATCTTCAGATACCGGGGCAGGATGTCCGACTTGTCGAAGACCTCGTCGTTGATGTCGATTTCCTCGAGCGGCACACCGCATTTTACCAGCGGCGTTTCGATCTTGAGCGTGCCGCCGTAGGCGTCCTCGACCCAGAGATCGAAACCGCCAATATTTCCCGTTGTCAGCGCCCGCCAGGCGAGCGACGTGTCCGACGTCCGGTCCAGCGTCTTGTCGCGGTTGAAGAAGTTGATCGGTTTCGCATCGACGATTTTGTTGTCGGAAAGGTGCGCCTCGCCGTCCCAGATCACCTGGCGGAACCGGCCCCGATATTCGGCCCCTTCCCAGATCACGCGGATCCGGTTGCCGAGATCGTCGTTGGTATAGGGCCGGATCGTTTCCACGTGATCGAGGCCGTTGAAAATGTCGACCCGCTCGATCGGCGCCGCGCCGGCGATGTCGACGTCGATCGTCGCCTCGCCCGACGGCAGGTGCACGATGTCGCCCATCAATGCAGTCTCGGCAGGACGCCCTTCGCTCGGCCCCAGTTGCGGATCGTCGTGATAGAGCGTGCCCGCTTCGGAGAACGATGCCTTCACGTCGATATACATGCGCCCGCCGTGGCCGCCGGTTGTGCCGTAGTGACGGCGCTTGCGCATACAGTCGAGGATCGCCTCGCGGCTGAGTTCCGGCGTCAGGAAACACGTCAGCCCGCCGACGGCACCGAACAGCGATGCACCCGGGTAGCTCGCACCCGGGCGGCCCTTGTGGCCGTCGGAATTGGAAACGATACCGACCCGGTAGCCCATCTCGAAGGCGTCCTGCACCAGCCACTCGAAGGTCCCCCACGAACTGTGAATTTCCATGGATTTCTCGAAGCGGCCGTCGTGCGCCATCTTCACGTCGGCATAGCGGCCGCCGCAGTGCGCGTAGCCGACCACGTCCCATTCCTTGTTCGCGGCCAGGGCATCGAATAGTTCCCGGGCGCTGTTGGCGTCGGTGTCGATATCGCTGTGGTCCTGCACCAGCGCGTGCGACGAACGTCTGAGCGTGCGGCCCTGCTCCGGGAAATAGATGTTGCGGTCGCCGCCGAGCCCGGTGTTGCCGGACCATTCGTAGCCGGGAATGGCGATGAATTTCCCGGCCTCGTCGTACGTGTCGCAAAGGTCGTCCAACTCGTGCCAGAACGGCGTCGTGATCTGGAAGTCGTTGCCCTGGTGACCCGTTGCGTCGACGAAGGCGCGGTCGCGGGCATAGGCGAAATAGGCGTCCGCGCTGCCGGTACCGATGGTTTCCTCGGACTGGCCGTGCAGGTCGCCCCAGTAGTGCTTGAGGTCCGGGGCATCCATGACGCGGATCGGATTGCTGCGCGCCGCGACGTTGCCGTCATCGTCGATCAGTTCGATCACCGCCTCGCCGGCGGACGTGACGGAAAGGCCTTCAATGATGCTGGCGAATTCTCCCTTCCTGAAGGTCACACTGTCCGGCAGGCCCGCGACCTCGGCATCACCGCCCGCCCTGAGCGCAAACGTCGCGTCGCACTGATCCGATGGGTTGCCCCAAGTATCCTCGCCTTTCATCTTCAGCGCGAACTCTTCACCCGTCGCGATCAGCGTCGGCGCGACGCAGAGATACGTTTCAGGTTTGCCCGGGACGATCCGGATCACCGGTTGCTCGGGCACCGGCTGGTAGCAGTAGGTGGCGATGGGATCGACCAGGGTGTGGAATTCGAACGTGTCCTCGCAGAAGGTCTGCAGCCGCATACCGGGCGAGCCCTGCGAGGTATCGCCGAATACGACCGTGATCGTGTCGCCCTCGCGCAGGAACCCCTTCACCACTTTGATGTAGAGCGTCCGGTCCCAGGGCCGGACGTTGCCCTTGGGATCGTAGTGATATTGCAGCACGGCGTTGTTGGATGCGTTTACCGTCGTGAAGTTGGGACGCTTGGGATCGTCGAACTGGGGGCGCGTCTGGTCGCTGGCGAAGCGGAAACAGATCCGCATGGAACCGGAATCGTCGATGCCGAACTTGCCCGCGGTATAGACCAGCGTGAAGGTCTGATAGCTCCCGGCCTCGAAATCGCCGCCCGGCGTCAACGAGACAGAACCGACCTCATGGGCGGGAATGGTGGCGCGGACGGGCGTACTTTCGAGCCCGCCTGCCGGTGCCCCGGCGGCATCGTCCGGGCTGCCGAGCGGTTGTTCGGACATGTCTCTCTCCCCATTGCTCCCCAGAAACGGGCTTCAAGGATACCGTGAGCGCCCCGAATGTCGAGGGGGCCTCACATCAGCGTGCGGCGCACGGCGTCCCGCCAGCCCCGGATTATCCGGGGGCGTGTCTCGAAATCCATATCGGCTACAAATCTTTTTCCGAGGTTTACTCCAGTATCTCCGCCAGCGCGGCGCGCACATCCGCTTCTAGGTCGCCGCGCTCAAGCGCATAAGCGACATTGGCGGCGATGAAGCCCGATTTGGAACCGCAGTCATAGCGTGTGCCTTCGTACCTGAGGCCGTGGAACGGCACGCGGTCGAGGGTCGCGGCGATGGCGTCCGTCAACTGGATTTCCCCGCCGGCGCCGGCGATCTGCTTGTCCAGATGCTCGAACACTTCCGGCTGCAGGATATACCGCCCGATGATCGAGAGCGTCGAGGGCGCGTCCGCCGGATCGGGCTTCTCGACAAGGCCTATTGCCTTGGCGAGCCGTCCGTCGTCGCTTTCGATATCGAGAATGCCGTAGCGGTTGGTCTGTTCGCGCGGCACCTCGGTCACGGCGACGAGGTTGCCGCCCACGTCGCCATAAGCATCCATCATCTGCGCGAGGCAGCCCCGTTCGGCGAGCACCATGTCGTCCGGCAGCAGCACCGCGAACGGCTCGTCGTGAACGAAATCCTTGGCACACCAAACGGCGTGGCCAAGCCCCAGCGCCTGCTGCTGGCGTGTGTACTGAATCTTGCTGGGTTCCGGGAATTGCCGGACCAGATCCAGTTCCCTGGTTTTGCCGCGCTGCTCGAGAACCTTCTCGAGTTCGAAGGCATGATCGAAATGATCCTCCATCAGGTTCTTGCCGCGTCCGGTGACCAGCATGAACTGATCGATCCCCGCGGCTTCCGCTTCTTCGATGGCGTACTGGATCAGGGGCTTGTCGACGACCGGCAGCATTTCCTTGGGCATGCACTTGGTTGCCGGCAGGAACCGCGTGCCGAGACCGGCCACGGGCAAGACGGCTTTACGGACTGGTTTGTTCAAAAGGATTCCCCCGAAACGTGCGGAACGACAGGTCGTTTTCTAATGCCATGCGCCGTGATGGGCCGCAAGTGACCGAAATAGGACGCTTTTGTGCAGCGCACAAAATGCTTGAAATTTAATTCCGACTGCTTATATAAGCGCTCGACTGACGACCATGGATGACGTCTCGCTTCTTATCTGGGAAAGAAGCAGGATAGAGGAGACAGCACAACATGTCGCGCCAGAAAGCTGCGCTGGCATTGGCTTTTGGGCTGATTGTCAGCGTTTTTTTGTTGCCTGCTTTGACTCAGGACACTGCCGAGGCGGATTCCGAGATCGCCCAGACGCAGCGTCTTTTCGCACCTGCAGCAAACTATTTGTCCCACTACGACGGCACATCGCGCCTTGAGCAGCTTCGCTGCTTGGCGCTCAACGTCTACTGGGAAGCCCGCTCCGAGTCGATTCCCGGTCAGGTCGCCGTCGCCGCGGTGACGCTCAATCGGGTTCAAAGCCCCCGCTTTCCCGCCAACGTCTGCGACGTGGTACGGCAGGGCGGCGAGGTGCGCCGGCACCGCTGCCAGTTTTCCTGGTGGTGCGACGGCAAGAAGGACGACCCGCTGGACGACGACGCGTGGCGGCGGGCGACGACCCTGGCGCGGCTCGTCAGCGCCGGCGTGATCGACGACCCGACCGGCGGTGCGCTCTGGTATCATGCCGACTACGTGACGCCGCACTGGGCGACGGCCAAGGAAAAGATCACCAAGATCGGGCGGCACATTTTCTACACCCTGCCGGAGCTCAGGACCGTTCAGGTGAGCGAAAACACCGAAACAGAAGTCGCAACGCGCTGATCGTTCAGGCGTTCTCGATTTCTTCGCGAAGCATTTCGAGCCGCAGCCACTCCTCCTCGGCCTCGGCAAGCTGTTCGCCGATATCGGCGAGCCGCCGGCTTTCCGCGTCGAAACCGGCCGCGTCGCGCCTGAAGTAGGACGGATCGGCGAGTTTCTCCTGCAGGCGTGCGGCTTCTGCCTCCAGTTCGGCAATTCGGCCGGGCAACGTCTCCAGCGCATGCTTGTCCTTGAACGACATGCGGCGTTTCGCATTCTCCTTGGGTTTTCCCTGTTTGGCGGTCTTCTTCGGATTCTCCGGCGACGACTCCCGGGCGCGGGCTTCCATGCCGGCACCGCGCTGATGTGTCATGTCCGTGTAACCGCCTGCGTACTCCTGCCAGCGGCCATCGCCCTCGAAGTTGATCACCGACGTCACAACGCGGTCGAGAAAATCGCGGTCGTGGCTGACGATCAGCACCGTCCCCGCATAGTCCGCGATCATCTCCTGCAGCAGGTCGAGCGTTTCCAGATCGAGGTCGTTGGTCGGCTCGTCCAGGACCAACAGGTTCGAGGGCCGTGTCATGGCGCGCGCCAGCATCAGCCGCCCGCGTTCGCCGCCGGAGAGCGCCGATACCGGCGTAGATGCCTGCGCCGGGTCGAACAGGAAATCCTTCATGTAGCCGATCACGTGACGTTGCTGCCCGCCCACGGTAACGCTGTCGCCGCTGCCGCCGGTGAGCGCGTCGCGGGTCGAAGTGTTCGGCGCCAATTGCTCGCGGTTCTGGTCCAACGTCGCGATCTCCAGCGTGGTGCCGAGGGTCACGTGTCCGCAATCCGGTTCGAGCGCGCCGGTCAGCATGTTCAACAACGTCGTCTTACCGGCACCATTGGGGCCGATCACACCGATCCGGTCGCCGCGCAGGATCCGGGCCGAGAACCCATCGACGATCTTGCGGCCGTCGAAGCTTTTGGAAATATTCTCGGCCTCGATCACGCGTTTGCCGGACCTCGCCGCCTCGCTCGCCGTGATCTTGACCTCACCCGCGGCTTTACGCTGCTCCTGCCGGCTCTTGCGGAGGTCCTGCAACGCCCTGAGCCGCCCCATGTTACGCTTGCGCCGGGCCGTCACCCCTTTGTGCAGCCACGCGGTCTCGGCAACGATCTTGCGGTCCAGCTTATGGCGCTCGGTTTCCTCGCGTTCGAGAATCTCGTCGCGCCAGTCGTCGAAATGCGCGAATCCCTTGTCGAGACGCATTGTCCGGCCGCGATCGAGCCAGATCACGGCGTCGGACAGGTTCTCTAGAAAACGCCGGTCGTGTGAGATCAGCACCAGCGCCGCGCGGCGGTTCTTCAGTTCCGACTCCAGCCATTCGATCGCCGGCAGGTCGAGGTGATTGGTCGGCTCGTCCAACAGCAGGATATCCGGGCGGGGCGCCAGTGCGCGGGCAAGTGCGGCGCGCCGCCGCTCGCCGCCGGAAAGCTTCGCCGGATTTTCGTCACCGGTCAGACCGAGATCCCCGAGAAGCACTTGCGCAATATGCGGTTCGTCGCCGGGTGCGAGACCCGCCTCGACGAAATCGGTCACGGTGCCGAATCCCGAAAGATCGGGTTCCTGCGGCAGATAGCGCACCGTCGCATCGGGTTGACGGAACACTTCGCCGCCATCGGGTTCGACCTCGCCGGCAGCGATCTTCAGGAACGTCGACTTGCCGGAGCCGTTGCGCCCGACCAGGCAGATGCGCGCGCCGGGCGCCACCGACATCTCGGCACCGTCCAGTAACGGCGTGCCGCCGAACGTCAGCAGAATCTCCGAAAGTGTCAGGATCGGCGGTGCCATGCGCGGGTTGTAGGATCAGGACCGGCTTCAGGCAAGTGCCGGCCCTTGCATGATCCGTCATTTAAAACATATTCGTTATTTATATAATATTGATTGGTATGATATCAGGCAGCAAATGACCGACACTCAGACCGAATACCCCGAACGCTCTATCAAGGAGACAATCCGTCTCGGCTTCGCCGGACGCTGTCCACGCTGTGGTCAGGGCCGTATCTTCAAAGGCCATCTAGAGGTCGTCGATGCCTGCCCGGTGTGCGGCCTTGTATTGAGCGAGCACGATGCCGGCGACGGCGCCGTCGTGCCGGCGCTACTCATTCTCGGCACCGTCCTCGTCGGACTTGCGCTCTGGGTGGAGTTCACGTTCGAGCCGTCGCTTTGGGTTCACGTCGTCCTTTGGGGACCGATCGGTCTCGGCCTGACACTCTGGATCCTGCCGCGGCTAAAGGGCATCGGCGTCGCGCTTCAGCACAAGCACCGGTCCACCGAAATTCCAACCAAGCCCGGCGGCGCTTGATCGCCGGTTGCCTGGCTATCATCTAGTAAGCGATGGGATTCACTTTCTGGAACGGGAGATTGCCATGCGTCCGCTGCCCTACCGCGTCGAAACCGCAACCGGCGACTCGCTCGATATCACCTTTCCGCTGCACGAAGAGACTGCATCCGCCATGCGCGTCAAACAGTTGCTGAGTGCGGTGATGGAAGCCGTCGACAAGGATATTCAGGTTTGCGGGGAAACCGCCAACGGGGACGTCCTTCAAGCCCTTGCCATGGCGGTTGCGGTACGTGCCCGGATGATCAACGCGCCGGCCGATGTCACAGCTAGTCTGGCGAGAATCCTGGTCGAGCGTTCGACTGCCGCCGCCGGCGAAGCGGAACGCGCCCAACCGGAAAGCGGCAACGCCTGATCCTTTTGCTCAACCGACCTTGACCAAAAGGCCGCCGTCGACCGGCAGCAGCACACCGGTGATGTATCGCGCCTCGTCGGATGCCAGGAACAGAGCGGCGTTGGCCACGTCCCAGGCCGTGCCCATCTGGTTCTGCAGCGGCACCAGCTTGTTGCGGCTGTCGCGCACCACGTCACGGTCGACCTGCTGCTCGCGGGCGCGCCGTTCGATCGCCATCGGCGTATCCATCAGACCCGGCAGAATCGCATTGGCGCGGATTCCGAAACGCGCATTCTCGAACGCAAGATGCTGCGTGAACGTGTTCACAGCGCCCTTCGACGTCTTGTAGGTCACCGTCTGACGCGCCGCGAACGACGACGTCGATGAAACGTTGATGATCACGCCCGACTGCTGATCCTGCATCACCGGCAGTACGTGCTTGGACATCAGGAACATGGATTTCAGGTTGAGCGCCATCAGCTCGTCCCACATGTCGGAGTCCATGTCGACCGTGTTGCGGTCGCCCTCGGACCGGCCGACGTTGTTGTGCAGGATATCGATGCGCCCGAAGCGCTTGCGCGCTGCTTCCACGGCATTTCGGCAAGAATCCTCGTCGGTGACGTCGACCTCGGAAGCCTCTGCCTGACCGCCTTCGTTGCCGATCAGATCGACGGTTTCCTGGGCGCGTTCCCTGGAAATGTCGACGCAAAGGACACGTGCGCCTTCCTGCGCGAAACGCATCGCGACGGCGCGGCCGTTGCCCATGGTCTCGCCCGGCTGCTGGCCGGCACCGACGACGATGGCGGTCTCGTTCTTCAGTCGCATAATTCAGCCCGCCTTTGCCAATTCGATGTAGAGCTTGCGGAGTTTCTCCGTGACCGGGCCGGGCACGCCGTTGCCGAGCGTATGATCGTCGATCTTGATCACCGGCATAACGAACGCGGACGCACTGGTAGAGAAGGCTTCGCGCGCCTCATACGCTTCTTCGGGCGTGAACGGCCGTTCATCGATCTCCAGTTTCTCGCGCCGCGCCAGTTCCATGACGGCCTTGCGCGTAATGCCGTGTAGGATCTCGCTGCCGAGGTGGCGGGTGACAATCTTGCCGTCATGGGTAACGATAAAGGCGTTGTTCGAACTGCCCTCGTTGACGAAGCCGTCCTCGACGAACCAGGCGTCGTTCGCGCCCGCATCGAGCGCCGCCTGCTTGGCCATCGACGCCGGCAGAAGGCCGACGGTCTTGATGTCCCGGCGCTTCCAGCGGATGTCCGGCACGGTGATCACGGAAATCCCCTTATCGGCGGTCGGGTTGACCGAGAGCGATTTTTTCTGCGTGAACATGATCAACGACGGCGTCGCATCCTTGGGGAACGCGAAGTCCCGGTCGGCGGCTCCGCGCGTCACCTGCAGATAGACCAGCCCTTCGTCGATGTCGTTACGCTCGACCATCTCCTGCATGATCGCGGTGATTTCCTCACCACTGGCGGGTGGCGTCAACTTCAGTTCGCTCATCGAACGGGCAAGCCGCGCCAGATGCGCGTCGTTGTCGACCAGCTTGCCGCCGATCACCGCGGAGACCTCGTAAACGCCATCGGCAAACAGAAAACCGCGGTCGAACACGGAAATCTTGGCATCCTCCTCGGGCAGGTATTCGCCGTTTACATAGACGATGCGGCTCATCTCGGTCTCCTTGTTTCGGGATCGTCGAATCGGGGATGACACTGTGGCCAAACGGTCCGGGCTTTTCAATACCCGCGAAGCGCCGGAAACGGCGGCTTCCGGTGGCGAATGCTCGATCGCAGCCGTTTGTTGTGCGCCGCAATGTAAATAATTTTCAAGATTGTGTAATATATGGTAAAATATTTACATGGACGATTCGATACGCCCCGTATCTCTTCCCCAATGTCTCTCCCCAAAAGAGCTGAACGACTTTCTCGACTTGATCCAGGTCGCGGTGGAACGCCTCGGCGAGAATATCCTCATCGTCTATGCCGAGGTGGGCCCCGTGTCCTGGACATGGAACGAGGCTCTCAATCAGTTCTGCGTGAGACCGCTCGTCGGCGGATAGGGATTTAAAAGACTCCCGCCTCCAGGCCGGCCGCGACCAGGAGGCCTAGTTCACGTGCCTCGTCGACGAACCCGTCCTGCCATTCCCCGTGCAGCAACAACGGATCGCGGACCGCTTTCCAGCGGAGCCCGGTAACGATGCTCTCCACGCCGCGGATCGTACCGGTGCCGTCAAGACCGGCACGCACGTAGAGGGCGTAGGGAAGGCCCTGCTTTTCCTCGATTACGCCGTAATAGGTGCGGTCGAAGAAATCCTTCAGCGCACCCGACATGTAACCGAGATTTTCTGTCGTACCGAGAATGACGGCGTCGGCCGCAAGCACATCGTCCGCGCCGGTATCGAACGGACTTTGCGCCCGCACCGCGACGCCATCCACGTCTTCGGATAACGCGCCCGCTTCGACGGCATCCCTGAGCGCCTGGGTATTCGGGGAAGGAACGTGGCCGACGATCAGCAGCGTCTTTTCGGCCATACCGCCCGCTCTCCTACTGAAGAAGTGTCAGTGCCAACGCGCCGATGACAAATACGGCGCCCAGGATGAACCACACCCGCGACGACCCCTTGCCCTCGGCAGCGACTTCGCGGGGAGCCGCCTCGGCCGCAGCGGGCTCGGGCGTTTCGGCACCGGCTTCCGCCGTCTCGGCCGGAGCAGCCTCTTCCGCAGAACCGCCCTTGAGCGCGGTTTCGAAATTGTCGAAGAACTCGCCGGCGAGCTTTTTCGAGGTTCCTTCCAGAAGC